>JACCDZ010641208.1_pt1 | contig 93545 bp, 142 predicted proteins | sample 7449551 | NCBI WGS metagenome assembly JACCDZ01 (sample SAMN15323452, study PRJNA562643) | freshwater metagenome | isolation source: river surface water | place: USA:Blue River Watershed | collected 2017-08-18
GGACCAGACATTTTTGGTGCGTCATATTCATAGGCAATGTCCATACATTCTTGAACAACCCGTTCGGCGATTTCGTAATGTTCGCTTTCGGGGATAATGCCCATGCTCTTGATTAGTTCTTGTATTTTAGGATTTGGTGTCATTGCTTACTCCCAATAGATCCTTGATTAGTTGTTTTTTATCTTCAACACTCATACCCAAACCAAAGTGTTCTTTAATCTCTTGGATACATTGTTCGCCACCATTCAACCAACTATCCACTGATTCAGGAACAGGATCACTGATAACTTGTTCACAACAACCAATACATTCCCGAATAATCAACTCGGCGAACTTTTCTTTATTGAATTCTGGTTCGATAAAAGGACCATCATCCGATTCATAATACCCTTCTGTCCACCCAGCCTGTTCAGCAAGTTCTCGAATTCGTTCGTTCATTTGAATATCTCCAAAGTAATAATCAGGATACTGGGCGCAGTAAAAACCAGTGCCAATGCCCAAAAGATACTATCACAATACCACGGAACATATGGAATGTTCAATGTTTCACATAGTTCTTTTTCGGACATTTTGCTCACATCAATGTAGTGAACTTTACGTTGGTTCATTACCATTCTCCTTCGGCTGATCGCATTAGATAAGCATACACCGCACTGGGTGCTACACTATAAATCTGTTCTGGTGTGTCATCACAAAATGCCTTGTTTGGTCCATTCCACCATTTCTCAGCCATATCTTTGCCTACCATAGCAATTACCAATGCTTCACATCTCGCTCGCATTCTTACAGGGTCTGTCGCAATGCTTTCCAGGGGTAGACCTCTTTTAGCGTTCATTCTTCAACTCCGAAATGTTCTTGAGTAAAGAACGGAACACTTCCTACCATTCTCGTAAATTTTAGATCAGTGGGGAATGAGTCAAGACTACCACGATGACGCTCAATGCGAACTTCACCATTCATTTCAGTGCCATAGAAAAAGTTATCTGTAGCACCACCTTCAATTTGTTCTCTAAAATACTTCAAAATCATTCTTCAACTCCGAAATGTTCTTTCAAATCTGACGCACAGTGCATCCTACCTGTGTTGTAATCGCTATTACCTACCCTGCTCTTACAAACTTCTACACATTCCTCGATAATCAACTCGGCAAACCGAAGCATTTCTTTTTCAGTGTATAGATCCAGCGGACCATCCTTGTATTGATAGTCAACAGCAAATGGATTTGGAAGAAGATCTTTAATTCGTTCGTTCATACGTTGTTTAATCCTACCCGTGAATACCCTAATTTAGACTGAATCTCTCTACGATTTGGTCTTTCAGCGAATCTTCTTACTCCAGCCATATATCCTGCAACATAGGCTTCAAATGAGAGTGTATCCTTATCGGGTTCTCGATTGAAGTCACGCTTGATTTTATCCATCATTTCAGAGGTCATACTCAATTACTTTCAATTGCCAATTATTACTGATTCCCTCGATGCCATCGTCGTATTTGACCTTTACATTACCCCAGAAGCATTCTGGTCCATCGTAGGATAGATATTGTTCTATTACAGTGGCATCCATATTATTAGGTAAAACCCTTACACGATCACCAGCTTCAAATAGTGGTGGATTTTCAGGTCGATCTGGACAATATTCACATTCTGGATCGTCGCATTTATCCTCTAACCATTGATTGGTATCGGTTTCATAGTATGCATCGAATCGTTCATTATATCGTTTCATTTGTCTTCTAGTTTATACCAATATGTGTAAGAATCGTCCTCGCCAAAATCATCTTCTTTCTTGGCATGGTGCTCGCAGTATGGATGGTTACCAGCAAATTGAGTAGATCTTACCCAGTCTGCTGGTTTACCACAAATCAAACATACTTCTTCTGTCATACAAAATCCTTATTAGACTTCCAATTATCCCATTCGTCCAGCGTCTTGATCCATTGGTAAGCATCTTCCTCGGAATCAAAATACGGTGATACAATTCTTTCTTCTTCGTTCTTCCAGAAATAGGTGTATGTATTCATACCGATATCTCTGTACTTAATCAGAGTGTAGAGCATACGACCTGCTTTGAACTTTAGATAATCAGGTTCGTTGCCAAGCCCGTATCCTTTATCGGACATTACATTGGCACCTGCAAGTATCATTTGCTTTCGTTCTTTATCCATGAGTTTACTATCTCCTGATCAATTTCCTTGGCAAGATTTAGAGCTGCAAGACTGACTATTTGTCCATTCGATGCTGCTTTAAATAGCTCATCACGAATATCTATGAGCCTCCTTGGATTATTAGATTGGTGTATTAGGGTTTCCACTATGGATAGAATATCAATTCTATCTTTCCATGTGCCAATGAAAACTCCATGGGGATCCGATACCCCACGGAGAATCAATGGACTGTTTACATTAACAATATCAGTATGTCTTATGATATCGTTATTCACCATCCATTCTTTGTCCTGTAGCTTCTTTTGCTTCCAGTACGAGAATTGATGGTGATTACCAGCGATAACGTATATCTTAGGCAACTGGAGTCCAAGCAGGACGTTGGTTGTTCAGAGCATAGCGAGCAGGAATACCTGCTTCACGATCATTCCAACCCTTGTCGTAACCATCATCGTAGTTTGCGTAGTTCATACCATTGCAGTCATAGTCGGCATTGGCATAACCAGCAACATAACCATGGAAGAAAGCAGAAGTGCCAGTCTTCACAGGTTGAGCGATAATAGTCTTACCATTGCTTTGAACTGGAGCAGTGAAAGCATCTTCTGGTGCTTCTTCTTTGTTCAGTTCACCGATAACTTCATAACGGCAAGCACGACCCTTGGTATCGTTGTAGTCAGAAGGAATAGACACAACATCACGTGGGTTAATCTTTACGATCATAATACGATCACCACCAAAGTGGCTCAGATAATCCAACGAGCAGAAGTGCAAACCAGCCGAGCAAGTACGATCCTTGTTGTCGTCAACTTCGTTACGCTCCATTTCAACAACCTTGCCAACAGAGTTATCCATTGTACCAGTATGGCAGTCGAAATAGTTGTCACGGACTTTCTTGTAAGCCAAGAAGCAACCATCTGGAGTGATAGGAAGTTGGCTCTTTTCCAAGAAACCATACAGTTCATCAACCGCACGCTTAGATGGGTTGGTGTACAGGTTTTCCATGAAGTTTACCATCGGCTCGATAGGAAAACCTTCTTGCAACATTTGCACCATACGAGATGCCATTGCATTATGAAGTTCCTTACCTTTCCAGAACAGTTGTTCACCTTGGACAGAGACGTTGCCCTTACCATAGTTCAACACAACCTTCTTAGGCTCGATGATATCCTTTACAGTATCCCAGTCCTGGGCTTTGATAGCCTCAAGAACCTTACCATAAGTGATATGTGTTTTAGAAATAGTGTGGCTCTTGTTACCAATAACCACGACGATGTTATTACCTTGAATCAAAAATGGATAAGCCATGATCAAATACCTTTCAAATTGTCAATCAAATTTACATACTCTGCCACTGCACTCGGTGCAGCATTACCACCAATGCTACCCAAAAGAGGATAACGTTTCTCGACGTTGACTGCTTCGTCAACGATCGTTTTAACTGCTGTCGGCATATCGAAATTAACTTTCTTGCCATAAGCAGAGTACAACATCTTCATAGCATGCTCACTGAATTGAACACGTTTGAAGTTGTCGAATTTCTTTACAAAGTTCTTGAACGGAGAACCTTCTTTAACACCAGAGTGGTCGAACCCCATCTTATCGCTGTAGCGATTACCCATGAAGTCAAACATTTTGATGTCATCCAAAGCAACAGACAACAGGACAGATTGATCGGGAACACAAAGAGTTTTCTCGATATGATCTTCGATGTTTACCCAGTTAGACTGCAACTTAACAGCAGGAAGATCGGTCTTACGAACACCATATACAACGATGTTACTCAGACCAGGAATACCAGATTCCTTCATCCACTCGCGGAGAACTTTAGCATCAGTAATGCCTTCATTAACCTTAGAAACCATCACATAACCAGACAGCGGAATGTAGTAGTGAGTTTTATTAGCATCAAAACTATCTAGTTTGCCTGCATCTACCCAAACAGTCGTATCGCTATAACCACGACGACGACGTTCCATACCAAGGATAGAAACGTTACGACCAACGCTAGAATCCTTGCGTGGCTTAACCATCAGGTCACTGGCAACTTTGACTTTATCTTCAGGAGGATTGCAGATGTCAGTAAAGAACTGAGCCAATTCCATATCCTTAGTTACATCAACCTTATCAAGAACCAAAACCATCTGGTTGTACGACTTGATATCAGTGTTACGATAGTGATACTTTGCACGTTCACCAGCACCAACGTTCGTATCGTTTACAACAAAGTCAATGTTATCGCATACAGGGAATTCCCAGTAAGCAGTGGACAAGTATTGACCGTTGGCATCACGCTCGTGACGACTAGATTCTTTTATATTAGCACAAGTAGAAGAACCACGTGAACGAGAGAAACCACGAACAACGATGTTATACTTGCTTGCAAGAACAGACGAGTCGATCTTGAAAGTCTTCAAAAAGTTATAACGATTGCTGGCTGCGTCAACTGTTTCAAGTTTGGTATCAAGAACATACTTGGTTACAGCAGCATTCCAGATATCGTGCTCACGCTTAGAAGAAAGAAAAATTGCACGTTTCCACTTGTTGGTGATCGCATCGGCATCAGCCTTGATACGATCGGTCAATGCAGCGTTAACAGCTTCCAGTTTGGCTTTGATAGCATCCACCGTTTGAGGGATGTAAGACAAACCTTCACGGCTGGCTTGAAAGTCAAGTTCACCGATAGCAAAGTGCATTTCAAGACCACAGTTCAACAGACGAGCAAGGTCTCCGAGTTGGTCAGCGTTTGGTACATCGATTGGATAAGCAATGTTACCCATGATAGCGATGCTTGCCATTCCACGATAACCACGATCGTTGATACGCACGTGTACACCAGGAACCAGATTCTCAGTTTCGTATTGAGTGGCTGGAATCTCGATCTTGCCACCAGTGATGGTAGGTTTGAGTTTGAAGTGTTTGTAAACAGATACAGCTTCTTCCTTGAACTTTTGGAAGTCGTAACGATCGTTGACAGAGAATTTAATCTCAACGCCAGGAGCATCAGTTGTTTCTTCTTCCATCATCAAAGCGATAGACGGAACACCTTCACCATTAATGAAAGCAGAGTAGATACCCTTGCGACCATCTTTGATAGCAGTTACAGTGAAGTTGTCAGTATAGCTGAACGGAGACTTGGAACCAAGACCAAGAGCACCGATGAATTCGTTGCTAGCAGTTTTGGTTGACTCAAAATAAGTCGTGTAGATGTTAGTGACTTGATCGTGGTTCAGACCAGTACCAAAGTCACGGATGCTGAAGTGCGGTTCAAGCGAGTTAGGAATATGAACTTCAAAAGGAACATCACCCTTACCAGCAGCAATATGCGAGTCAACTGCGTTACAAGACAGTTCGCGAATGATGGCTTTGATTTTGTTTGCGTACAGACCACTAGACAGAATGTTGAATGCCTTGGCACTGTTACGGATACGGAATTCGCCGATCTCGCCGACGTTAGACAAGATGGCTTGGTTTTCAGGGGTGCTATTCAGAATCATATAATCTCACTTTCACATCATCAATACATTAATTATACGCTATTTTACAATTTAAGTCAAGCACTTTTTATCCACGTCGCATCGTCGCGATCTCTACTGCCTGCTCGTCTGAGAAGATTGGGACTGCATTGGACTTATGCATAGTTCCGATACCCTTGATGGCATTACCTGTATAGACTGGAGCAGCTTTCTTGGTGCAATCATGGAATCCTGTGTTGAGAGACGGATATTTCGGTGTCTCGCGAACATATGCCTTGGGTTTAGGCAACGGAGAAACTTGCTTGAGTGGTTTCTTTGGCTCATACTTTTTCATGAGTTTGTCCCACTCTGCTGCAAGTTCACGCTGCTTGGCATTCGGTTTGCGTTTCTTAGATTTACCAAGAGATGTATAGATCATTGATTAAACCTTAGCAATAGGAATCATTTTAACAAAACCAGAGGTGTCTTTCTTAGCACGACCTTTGGCATACAAACCAACGATAACACCTTTCGGGTCGAGGAATCGCAGGTCAGAATCATCACCATTGAAAACAGGACGACCATTGAATGTATCAGGCATAGGTTGGGTTTTCTTGAGACCGAAAACAGTAGCAACGTTCATACCCTGAGCAATGGCTTTGGTGACATCAGCATCGTTACCATCAGCAGCAGAGAATGTCAAGTGATAGTTCTTGATGTCTTTGACTTTACGACCAAGGATCTTGGTGTAGTCGTAGAATTGAACGTTCGGGAATGCTTCAAACACAGTCTGTTCGTTCAGAGTGTATTTCTCCCAAGCAATGTCGCTGGTGCCGTTCAAACGGAACACAGGAGTAAGACCTAACTTCTCAGATTGTTTGATTGCTTTGCGGATGTCGTCAAACAAGTCGAGCATAAACTGGCGACGATCGGTGAAGAACAGGATTGTCTTGCGGATACGTGCCTTCTGGATAACGTTGGTTGTTTCACCTTTCTTGAACATACCACCACGACCAGCAGTATTCAAGCAAGCAGCTTTACAACCAGCAGTTGCTTTAGGACAGGTGTTACCATAACCAGACAACTCGGCAGGTGCCAAGTGAAGGATGTAGGTGTTATAACCTTGGGACATACCTTTCAAGACTTTTGGGTTACCAGTGCTCAACATTTTCATAATCTTATCCTTTTCTCAACCGATAGAATAATTATAACCCAAAGTTGTATTTAAGTCAAGCACTTTATGGAAAAAGACCCTACACTCGGCAGGGTCTTTTCTTACTACTTTTCACCTAACAGATAGTTGTTAGAGATGGCTTTGAAGGTGAATCCACCATTGACTTCCTTGAATACCACACCTTCACGCAGGGTATTAATATCACCCATGTCAGACTTGCCATCGGCAAACTTTACCAGCTGAGGGATATCAGTGATACCAAGTGTATCGTAAAGGCTTGCTTGAGCAGCCAGAACAGGCACATGCTTCAAACCCATGCGCTCGATAAGAGCACGACGATCAGCTGGCTTCAGATAATCACCAGTTTGAATGTTGTACACATCAAACACACGGAACTCTGGCTTCTTCAAACCATAGATGTTGCCTTGGATACCAGGACCAATCAATTCACCTTGGATGGCAAAATCCCAGTACTCATCAACAGCGATCATCTTGGCTTCGATATCTTCATCACGAGCCACATCCCAGAAAGTATTACCAGCAACTTCTTTCAGGTTCATGTTACGCGAGCAAACACCAAACTCACCACGCATACGATAGACGGTCATTGAAGAACCCTCTAGCTTTTCAGTGATTTCAAATTTAGTGCCAGCCTCGTTGGCAGCAACAATTTCCTTAACCAAGTTTTGGCAACGCTCTTGGTCGGTCTTAGGAATTTCAGTCGGGAAATTACCTTTACATACACCAGCCAGTTGAGCAGGAATAACCTTCTCCCACTTCTTAATACCAAGAAACTCAGTCAGGTCAGTACCTTCTTCGATGTAGAGGGAGCCAGCGTCTTCGATCTTCATGATCTCACCCAATGGCATCAGCAAACCTTGAGAGATTTGACCACGCAGCTTGATAGTCTTTAGACGCTCACCTTCAACACCTTCAAATACACGAGGGTGTTGACCCTTGCTCAAGAACGGAGCAATGGTGTGTGGGATCCAAGAGTCAATTTCAAAATAGACCGCAAGGTCACCAACGTTGTACAAACCCTTTTGGGCAACAACTTTCCAGCCACCAACAGTAGCCAGTTCAATCTTGTCTGCTCCATCAATGGGAGTCAGAGAATCAATTTTACGAACAGTTGCAAGTTTACGCATTTTACATCTCACAGAAAATCAATAGCAAATTCTTGGGGACCAGTCTTAGATACTTTGATCATAGGACTGATCTTCATCATAATCTCGGAGAAAATCTTTCTCGATGTACGTTCTTGTCCATCGATGAAGAGTGTACCATTAAAGAAGTATGCGCTCTCACCTTGTTGAAGACGAGGGTTGGCAATTTCAAGGACTTTTTGTTCAAAAGACATAGTGTTCTCCTATCAATCTATAGAAGAATTATACGTCTTTTCTGAATTTAAGTCAAGCACTTTCTATAATTTTTACATACACGAGCAAGCCCTTCTTCTGGGCTGTTTCGATCATGTTCTTAGTCCCTCGGCTCTTGCCGTCCCAGATAGCGATAACTGCGTCTGCGTTCTCTGCCATCTTTCTGTTACGGATTGGTCCAGCTGCACGACCGTGAGTTTCCCAGTCTGCATGAAATATCTTTAAATTGATATTCATTTCTTCAGCATATCTTTCACCCAAAGCATCAACACCTTTGGCTCCGCCAGATACTACAGTTTGAATATTAAATTTAGATTCTTCAATTGCGTCTAATACTAATTCATAATTGTGGATATTTCTTCCACCAGCAATAACTACTCTCATAAAATAATAGCAATTAATAGAATGTATGTTAGATAATGAGCCAATTGATCTAAGCCAAGTAAAACCCAGAACTCAGGATGTTGATCAGCTTTCCAACCATACTTCTTGTTGATATTCATCTTTGCCCAATCAATATGGTAATGTATAACCATATCAGCAACACCAAGAAGCAATGCCCATGGTGTAACAATAAACAGAGCGAAGATTAAGAATGTACCAATACCATGTAAGCCTGCGTGTAGAATACCACCAGGATGTCCATATGTTCCTTTGTTCATCCATTGATATGGAGTCTGCGCTGGAAAATCAATAATGAAATGCTTCAGAATAAGAAGCGTCATAATAATTAAAACTGTCATGATTGAGCCTGTGCTACGATTGGACCATCTAATTTAATATCTTTGGTTGTACCATCAGCCATTTTACAAGTAATTGTAAATGGCGGAACCCAACGAGGGTCTGGGAAGTTTGGCCATGGATTAGTTGGTGGGATTGCTGGAAGAGGACCATATGTCATATTACGAGCCTCTAATTGAACAACACGTCCTTCAAGCATTGCGCAACGAGCCTCTAATTGAGCCATTCTTTGTTCAAGAGTCATTTGCATTTTTATTTTCCTTAGATACAGATGCCATAATCATTACAGCACCAAGATACCACCACAAACTAAAATCAAAGAATACGACTAGAGTGGTGCATAGAAACAAAATTGTTAGGTTATAGATTGCTGCGATGAGGCATTGTTGGGTGTAGTCTGACATTCCTTCTCCTTAAAATGTAAGACCCAAGCTGTCAAGTTTATTACCCCATTGATCAGTTTCAACTGCCCAATGAACAACGCACCAATCTTCAATACATGCTTCGATAGATGCTTCGTTATGTTTGTTGGCTTCTACCATTTTACCATACCAATATTTGTAATATGATTTAATGATTTGAAGTTCGTTCCAAGTTTCTTGTACGTGTTGACCGTGCTCGCCTGGGAATACAATTGTATAATACTTCATACTATTTTGTTTGCTACTCTTAGAATCTTAACCTGATCGCTTGGAGCCAAATATGCTCTTACATAAACCACTGTATTAAAATTATAAGGATCTTTCATATGTGTAAATTCAACCAGATTGTTCTCTAGTATAAACTGAGCCATCTCGTGAATTAGTTTCTCTTTGACCTGCTTTCTGGCATCATAGTCACTCATCATTAAATTAGAATAACTGTCATCCATAGAGGCTTTGCCAACTACCATCTTACCACCGATGATATAGTCGTGAGTTGTAAAGTCAACTGGATCGTTAAACATATTAGTCCTTGTTCTTTGGTATAAATTCAGGATCCAATGGTTCAACCTTAACAGAATCAAAATACAGATTGAACTGTGGGATTGGTAAAGTCTTTGGGTCAACTTCTTGTTGAATATTATAAGCGATAGTCATATGAGGTTTGTATGTATCATAATCGCTTGTTGCTCCTTCGGCTGTCAACTGTTTGTTTAACAGTTCAGCGAATGGGCATTCTAAACGTAGAACAAGACACTTGCCATCGTTCTTTGTTGGGAATACTTCATAACCTGTAACTCTGGCGGGTTGGTCGCTACCATAACCCTTGTATTGTTCTGCAGATGGTACTGGTGTGCGAGAATAGATTACAGTGATATGATATGTTGACTTATCTACTCTCTCAGTCAACCCAAGATTATTCTCAACGAAATGATCAAGAATATCTTTACATCCATCACTCAAGTCCATCGACACGTATGTGCCATTTTTATGCTTGGCATACTCCATTAGTGTTGCTATCATTTTACTCTTCTTTATTAATAAAATCTGGCTCGCTCATTTTGCCAATTTCATTCATCATTTGAGAGAATGTTGGGAAGCAACCAGTCTGTTGTGTAAATACCATTAAACGACCGAGTGCGATTGCCGCAAACTCAATACCATTTGGTTTGTATTCTTCTCCGATGCTCATGATAAACATATCAATCTTACGAGCGATATCTACGATCTGGTCATCAGTCAATGTGCTTTTAATTTCAGTACTGTTCTGGTTCGTCATTTATATCCATCCAATAGTCATTTTTATAAGGTTCGGATTCTTCTCGCTTGCGCTTACATTCCGAAGGTTCATCACTTGAGCCAATAATAAAGTTGCAAAAATTGCAGTAGTATGTATTCTCCATTTCATGTAGAATGGCAGCGTTACCGCACGGGAGAATAATTCTTTTTGGTAGTTCCATTAGTCTAATTTAATAAGTTCTTGTTCTATGTTTACAAACCTATTTACAAAAACTGAATTATCATTCAAACAGGTTATTGTTACTGTATTGAATGTTGGGTCTTGAATGTTGAATTCATTTATACAGAAAACTTTACCATCATAACCAGTTTTAAATTTGTATACATCCTCTCTTTGAGCCCAACGAATTGTAACCCAATCATCAATACAAGACTCTGGATTAATAAGTTCGGTGAAGCCATTACCTTTCATTTGCGCTGACCAATAATTCCAGAACTCGTCTAGAATCTCTAATTCAGAGTAAACGATTTTCGTTATCTCTGTATCAGTTTCATCAGTTGGTTCAACGTATGAATAATATCTCATTGAGCAGTCAAAAGTGCAACGACTGTAAGATATTCATTCTTAACATGTACTGAATGACCACTAATAAAGTGGATTACACAACCTTGGTCTTTAGCATCAGATACATGAGTGACTTGCGTTGGATTAACAGCAACGCTGTTTGAATTCAGTTTAAGCTGTAGTTGAATCATTCTGTTCCTCTTGCTGTGTGTGAATTCTTTTAAGGGCAGCATTAACCAACTTGGCTGCTGTCTTACGATGGTGACCTTGTTTTTCTAATGCCTTACGTGCTTTCTTCTTTGCTTGCTTCATAAGACGATCAGCTTTCCACTGCTCATAACTCATACTACATCTCCGTTTCTTACATTAAGATATACTTCAATCTCATCGACAACAGTACCATTACTGTGTCTTGCTCTTGCGACTTCCATTTCTTGGTGTTGTCGCTTTTCTTGTACTGTCAGTTCGTGCCACATCTTTCTTGGGTTTCCGCACATCAGACACTTTGGGTTTCCGCAATTGAGTGCGTGTTTCTTTGCTAGACGATGTGGTTGTTTTAGAAGCTGGTTTTGTGGCTCGCTTGGGCTTTGATACTGCTTTAGTATCTTTGCTTGCTTTTGCACGTGTGTTTCTTTTTGCTGGAGCCTCTTTGAGTGTTTTACTTTTACGCTTTCCTCGCTCATCGTCTTCCTCCTCGATGTTTGACCAAAGTTTGGTATTGTACTCTTCTTCAGTAACAACACGCCATGTAAACTCTTTAATCCAAAAGAGTGATTCATTAAATTTGATATGTGACTTTAAATTGAAACCTCGGCATGGTACTGTGTGTTTGAAACCACTCTTCCATTCAATATCAATAAAAATAAAGTCATCTGTTTTAATATCCATGCTTTAATTATATATGTAAAATAACTGTAAGTCAAATGTAAAAATGCCCACCGAAGTGGGCATCTTATTTTGGAGCGGGATACGAGATTCGAACTCGTACCTCAAGTTTGGAAGACTCACATGCTAACCATTGAACACCAATCCCGCATAAACCATAATTAAGTGCATTCCCAAGTGGCTGTCAATTTCACCTGTAAGTATTATTGTGTTACCACGAGCCTCGCTCTGCAGTGCTATCTCGTTCTGGCACAACTTTTCGAGGAACCTGAAACCCCGCAAAAGACAGAAATACACTTAATTATGGTGACCAGTGATTGAGCGCACTGGTCAACGCTTCCCGTCCCCAAGCGACTAGGGTTTATGCTAGGTTGTATCTTTCGATACCAACTGCCTTCATCATAATTGCTTCTGGAGTGAACTGTTCAGTATCACCACCAAGAACAGCAGTCATGATTTGTGGGCTGAAACCAGAGATCAGAGCGACACCAGAGGCATCGTACTTAGCTGGGACATTGTCCTTAGCGTTCAGGTTCCAGAACACGATCTTTGGCAGTTCGTAGCCTGCTTCTTCAAACTTACGTGCAATCATCTTCATCGCGGAGTCGTCGAAACGAGCGCATTGGTTAAATTGCATGTCAGACATGATCAGAAGCATTTCTGGCATTTCTTCTTGTGGCACATTACCTTGCTTAGCAGTCTTCAGGATTTTCTCCATCGCCTTAACCAAGTCAGTAGACATACCCCAGTTAGAAGATGACATTTGATGTACCTTCTGCAAGATGTTACCTTGCAAGTGCAACAGTTCTGGAGAAGAAGAGAAAGTCAGGAATGTATCCTTGAACTTACCCTTGTTCTTGTCTGCGCAGTACAGACCAAGAGAAACTGCTACATCCAAGCAAGTAGTTTTGGACTGGGATCCAGAACCACCAGCTGGACAAGTCATTGAGCCTGACACGTCAACCAAAGGCAATACGTTAGCATCACCGATGAAGTTTTCCATGGCATCCCATTGAGCTTGCAAAGCACCACACTCAGTGTTATTGTACTTCATGTTGTATGAACCGATAACACCCTTCAGGACGTCGTATGGGAATACGGCACCTGCGTTAATCTTCACATTGACCTTGCGATCCTTAGGATCCTTAGTCAATTCAGCCACATACTTGGCATACTCTTGAGTGTTACGGAAGAATGCCTTCTTGTAACGAGAGTGAGCCAGCGATGGCACGTGAGAGAAGTTGATGTTATCAAAATCTTTTGCGCACATCTGAGTTTCAACAACCTTAGTCAGTTCAACCAAGGACTTACGATAAAACTTTGGCGACATGCCGAAGAAGTTTCGGATCTCAACAGCAAGGTCACCCTTACGTGGAGTCCACTTCGCAGCCAAACCATTCTTAGCACGCAGAGCGTCACCAAGCATGGCAAAAGCCTTGTATTTGTTTTCTTTGCTCTTTACAACAAAGATGTCGTCCCAACGTCCAATCTCTGGAACCTTCATCAACAGCAATGCTGCGTCAGCTGGTTGGTGCTTATCTAGATAAGCCAGGATTTGACGGAAGATCTCACGTTCTCCTGCACCACCACGAACGTCACGAACCCATTGGGCAATACGCAACGCAACTTCACGGTTTTCTGCATAAGCAGCAACGAAGTCTTTAGTGATGTCCTTACCACGGCTTGCGCCGATCTTGAAGAACAGGTCTACACACGCATTGGCAGTAGACTTACGAGCACGCATACCATTTTCAGTACGTGCTTCTTGATTTTTAACAGCGTTAACAAAAGTGTTCATATACATCTCCAATAACAGGCACATTTAGCCTAGATCAAACAACAGGTTAGCTTCTACTTTGAGATTAGACTGCCAAAATCGAAAAGCAGTTCGTGCGCAGAATCCCTTTCGGGGTATCATATCGCACCATCGATACGGTTTTAACCGTTAAGATGTTTGCTGAAACTAACCTAACATAAAAGAATTATACCTGACTCTACGAATAAAGTCAAGCATAATTTAAACAACGGGATGATCGGGACGTTATTTGGTTTGCTTAAAACCACGCTCTTTAGAAACCCAGCGAAAATCGTCCAGTCCTCTGGCATGGTTCACATTATAGCGTGAACAACTGGTATGCATTCGGGCATAACTATCTGAATCCTACTAGGGTTCACGAGGCGATAGAGTCCGCGATAGTCTTTAACCAACCTATCCCCCGAATTGACACCTTACGATGTTTCCTCCGTGCGGGGGATACTCTTTTAGCAGTATATTTTAATATGCTGCAGTCATCCCAATCAATACATTAATTATACCTCAACTTTGATTAAAAGTCAAGGACTATTTTCATGCAGCCTTTTGGTGGCTCATGATATGCTTCAAACGGTCAGCGCAGTACGATGCAGCGAATGCCTTTGGCTTAACCATTGGAATCACGTTACACATACCACGAATGTAACCAACTGCTTCTTGTACAACACAGCTTGAACCATAACGTTCGTCAGGGTTGATGTCCAAGTGAATTTGAACATCTCTGTCTTCCAAAACGTCATGCAGCTTTTGATACAATTCTGCAATCTTATATACTTCGTTCATTAGACGCATACGTGGTCTGTTTTTCTTTTGATCCCAATCACGTTCACGTTGAACTTCACCGAAGATCTTACAACCATGTTTACCGTCAATGTGTACTACAACAGCAAGTGTATAATCAGCGTACCAATCATTTCCGATTAGAAAACGTTCTGAGTCACCTCCGATGTAGATCTTTGTATCTGGACTTTGTGCTTGAATGAACGCTTTTACTTCGTCAATGTTTAGTTTTTTCATGATTTACCTCACTGTTACCTCTACTAGAAAATTGGTGCGGGGAAGGGGATTCGAACCCCTGTCTCATGGTTGGCAACCACGAATAATAACCAGGCTATACTATCCACGCATTTGAAAAATTGGCATCCCCTCACGGACTCGAACCGCGACTTCAGGGTTTTGGAGACCCGACGACTGCCATTATCTTAAGGAGATGTAGTTTTTTGTTTTACAATATTTTTAGCAGCATATGTATCTTGTTGCGTATGGCAATTTGGACACAAAAATCTTAGATTTTCTAGTCTATGATCATTGTTAATTCCATTAATATGATCTAGTTGTAGAACTAAAGGTTTATTATTATGAAACCCTGCGTTACCACAACAAGCACATTTATATTCAAGTAGACTATCTTCCAACAGTCTACGTTTTAAATTATGCCTCGCATACGTTGAATTTTCAACAAGTATTTCAGACATTGGAATTTTTCGCTTTTTATTAAATTCCAATAAACCGTGATACATTTTACCCGATGTTTTAGTTTTCATAGTAGTCCTCATACTATTATTTATAAAACATCAGTTCTCAGAACTGCTATGCTAATTATTTTGAAAGTCTAAAGGCTTCTTGAGTTTCCTCGTTATACCTTGTTAATCTGTCTTCTGTTTCAGCATTTAATTTGGCAAAGTATTCTGCCTTCTCTCTTGCTTTACGTTCTTTTTCTTCGGTTTTGTCACCAAAGATGCGAGTCATATTCTGACCAAACTCTTCATCAGAGATATTAAATGGTCTTGGTTTAGAACCTTTACCACCATTACCACCGTTCCAATGTTCTGCCATAATTCCTCATTTATAATGTAAGCTAGTCATCATAATGTACTTATCATTATCAGTTGGCGTCAATCCATTATGCGGATACATCCACGTTGGAGGAAACACAACTACACGACCAGCTTTTGGTTTAACCCCAACACCAAGTGTCGGGAAAGTTGTAAGACCATCATTATCGTTTAGATAAATGATAGCGATGCAAAACCTAGAAGCAGATGCCTTATCCATAACATCAACATGGGTTTTGAATTGAGCATCAGTTCCTTTTGAATATTTCTTAATACGAACATCTTCAAAAGTGTCAATCTCAACGAACTCGCGAAGATTTAATGCTTTGAAATAATCTTCATACACAGGCACAAGATTACTAGCAACAACGCCAGCAAAGTTTTGTAACTCTGGTGTTCGATTAAGATTCAGTTGATCAAACTTGTACAAGTCTGTATCATGCTTTTCTGCTAGATTTTTATGCAACTCAAATTGATCAATGATCAACTTACATGTTGCTGGAGAAATAACTCCATCAAACGTTTGAATAAAATCTATAAGTTTCATATTTTGGTGCCCTTTTACGGATTCGAACCGCAGACCTCCTCATTACTAATGAGATGCTCTACCAACTGAGCTAAAAGGGCATTTGTTTATTCTTGCACAGGAACAATTGCTAGGATATGTTCTTCGTCGATAATCGCACGTTCAATATCATTGACTTTGACTGGGAAACACTTCGACCAATCAAGAACGATACGATGTCCAACACGAACTTTCTTAACGTCATAACCAACCGCTAGAACTTCAGCGAATTTAGTTTCACGAATAGAATTCGCACCTTCAAGGATAATACCTGATGCTGTTTTCTTTTCAGTTTTTACTTCAGCAATATAAACTTTTGTACCTAGTGGTTCCATAATGTCCTCAATGTTTGGCTCCAGAGGCAGGGATCGAACCTACGACCAATTGATTAACAGTCAACTGCACTACCGCTGTGCTACTCTGGAATATTCTTTTAATGATGTTTCTTTGGGAGTTCTTGAGATTCAAGATAACGTTGCCAACGCTTTTTAGCTGCATTCTTTGCCAGCTTGCGTTTGATTGTTGGCTTTACATACTCCATACGGTCACGATACTCTTTAAGCAAACCAGAGTCGTCAACCTTCTTTTTAAACAGTCGCATCGCCTTTTCAAATTTACCATCTTCAACAATGACAGTCAATCCAAATGACTTTTGCTTCTTTTGTCTGCGCATAAAATCTCCATAAAGTTAGTGGTGCCCCCTCCGAGACTCGAACTCGGACGCTCGCGCACTGGCTTCTAAGACCAGCGTGTCTACCAATTCCACCAAAGGGGCATGTTACTACTTATATCAAAAATACAGGTTAGTTTTTAGCGTTTTTCAATTACAAGTTGAATGCTTTTAGTTGCTGAACCTAACCTAAAACTGGTTGCGGAGCCTTGGAATCGAACCAAGTACATTCGGCTTATGAGACCGACGGGATACCATTTCCCCAGCCCGCAATAATTTGGTACCTCGTGACAGGATTGAACTGCCGACCGTCTCCTTGTAAGGGAGCTACTCTACCGCTGAGTTAACGAGGCTCATTAGTCCCAGAGATTTTGGTAATACTTACCAAAGAGTCTGAAACCATTTTGTATTCTTTCATTTACTTTTGCGATACCTTCGTAGTCGCATTTGTATGTATCATTTGGTCCATGTAACATTTCAGAGCAGCCATTGTCTAGCTTTTTCCACTGAATGTCATGTTCACCAGAACGATACGCATCTTCCCAAGAATCGTCAATCTTATGTTCGAATGCAAAAATCATTTCATCCAATACATAGTCCCAACGCTTTTCAACAAGGTTATATTCTACCTCGTCTTCATCATAAAAGTCAAATTTCTTTTGATTGCTCCAATCTTCGTGAGAAGTGAAACGCAATTCTTCAGGAACGTCTTCAATATCAACAAGGGCTGAGCCCATACGATTTGAACGAAGTTGTTTCAACATTGGCAGAATAATTGGCGCAAGTGTAGCATCAATATTCCAGCAATCGTATTTATCTATCTTAATGTAATGGATTCTCTTTTTCTTAGAGTGAACCCATGACAGGAATTTATACAACAGAGTTTCGTGGCGATCTCGTTTCCACGAATAAATTTCACCAACTTTGGTTTCAGGTTCAATGCTACCATGAGCAAGCCATTCACCAAACTTATGAACCCATTCGGGTTTGCGTTTGAAACCAAGTTCATCTTTCTCAGGTTTTGCCCAAAAGCAAAGTGCCTCAGCGAGTTGATATGGTCCAAACCAATCAACATGTTTACCGATATAAACCTTCATCATATCTCCATAAAAACAACAGGATCCGCTTTTTGCTTTTTCCAAATAAAAGTTTTTTGTAGTTGCGGTAAGGATCCTAAAACTGGCGGTCCCAAGGGGTAACGATCCCCTTCTTTAGCAGTGACAGTGCTACGTGCGTCCATGAACACTTTGAGACCAATTTTGGTGGGGAGAGAGGGATTCGAACCCACACATCCAGAGGAAACGGATTTACAGTCCGCCGCAGTTCACCATCTCTGCAGTCTCCCCAAAATTATATACAACTGACAACTTATTTGTATCACCAATGTTATAGATACCATTCACCTTAATTAAAGCAGCTGCAAGGTTTCGGTACGTCAGGGATAGTCACTACTTGGTTGTTGCTAGTTTAGCCTCACTCGCGGAGATAACCTCACCACCTCTTGCGGAGGTCGGTTTTCGTAACATCTGACAACAAATTGTCATGTGTATATAATTTATATACGAAAGTGGTACACCGTATGGGAATCGAACCCATCTTACCAACGTGAAAGGCTGGTGTCCTAGCCGATAGACGAACGGTGCATAGTGTTAGAGTCTGCCCCATATAATATCCCAACGCAACTCTAACTGTTTCACTCTTCCAGCGAAACCCCTAAAATTGCCTCATGCACCCGACTTCACGTAGTGACTTAGAGAGGTCTTGAAGAACTAACTCAACAAAACTAATTATACTACAAACTCAACAAAAAGTCAAGCATTATTTTGGCGTCGCTAGAGAGATTCGAACTCCCATCGTACGGTGTAGAAGACCGTTGCCTTATCCATTAGACCATAGCGACATAATCTGGTGCGGGTAGACGGACTCGAACCGTCAAGCCGAAGCGGCAGATTTTAAGTCTGCTATGTTTACCAATTTCACCATACCCGCTCAATAGATCAATTATACCTCAACAGTGAATTAAAGTCAAGGACTATTTTGTGGAATCTGGGGTCGGATTCGAACCGACGAATCTACGGGTTTGCAATCCGTGCCATTAAGCCTCTCTGGTACCCAGACATAGAATTTGGTGCGGATGGTGGGACTCGAACCCACAGAATCTTGATTTTGAGTCAAGCACGTATACCAATTCCATCACATCCGCATGGCTCCGTCTTGTTGATTGCTTCATCTCGTCAGGGGAGAACCACAACCAACTATTTTAACTCGGGAGAACGGAAGCACCGAGATTAGTCGTCGACACAACATGGTGGGCTGAGAGAGAATTGAACTCTCACTCAACCGATTATGAGTCGGCTGCTTTACCATTAAGCTATCAGCCCGACAATTGGCGGAGCGTCAGGGAGTCGAACCCTGTGACCGTCTTTCGACGATCTACGGATTAGCAATCCGCTGCATTACCGTCCTGCCCACGCTCCATTAATAGTTACCATTCTTGAACCCAACTGTCCCACCTTGTTCTTTGATACGTTCTAAAACATCTTCGAACAATATAGGCTTGAAGTCAGTTTGTTCAACACAAACAGAAAAGTAACGTGGATCAATTATATCACCCATATGCTTGTCATGGTACATAACTCTGTTGCTATGTAAGTGACCGTGGATGTTACAACCGAAACGACGTAACTGATCAGGGTGAACAGGGATGTGAGATAAAATCACACCGTTCATTACATGGTAGCTGCGAATATCTCTAAAGTGTTGAGTGTAATCCTCTAACTTAAAGATATCGTGGTTACCTTTGATTAATACTTTATCACCGTTCAACCGATGCATAATGCTTAATGCCTTACGGTTGATAACAACGTCACCTAAGTGGTAAACCTTGTCAGTCGGCTTTACAGTTTCGTTCCACATCTTAACCATGGCTTCATCCATTTCATGGACAGAATCCCATGGTCGTAATTTAGAACCATCTTCACGCAAAAACTTCGTCACACCAACGTGACCGAAGTGCGTATCGCTTGTTAAGAATACACTTGGCATAACGAACCTTTCATATTAAAGTTAAACAACAGGATAGTTTGATTGCCACCGTGGCACATCACGCGAGTTTTGGTGCGTAATGCTGGAATCGAACCAGCTAATTTTATTTTTGCAGAACCTATCCTATAAATGGCGGAGATAGTAGGATTTGAACCCACGAACCCTTTCGGGTTGCCTGTTTTCTAGACAGGTGCCATAAACCAGACTCGACCATATCTCCATAATCTTTGGCGTCCCCCACAGGATTCGAACCTGCATACCCCAACTTCGTAGGATGGTACATTATCCAGTTATGCTAAAGGGACATAATACAACAGGTTAGTTTGTTTTGCAGTGGGGATCGAACCCACAAACGTTTGCTTAGAAGGCAAATTGTCAACCATTGACAGTGCAGTTATGCTTTGCTGTAACTAACCTAAAACTTGGTGGGTCGTCGCAGATTCAAACTGCGTTCTCTCTGCTTAAGAGGCAGGACTTCATCGTCAAAGTTTACAACCCATATTTGGTGCTCCCGTACAGAATCGAACTGTATTCTCAGGCTTACAAGACCCGTGCATCGCCATCAATGCTTCAGGAGCGAATTTTGGTGGAGTCGGTGGGATTCGAACCGCACACAAGCCGTTTTACAGACGGATAGCTTTAGTGTTGCTGGAACAATTCTACAAACAGAATTGGTTTTTTGCTCTGCTATGCTACCATTACATCACGACTCCATTATTTGGTGGAGACCGAGGGAATCGAACCCTTCTAGACAGCTTCCTTGCAAGGGAAACCCGCAGCCCACTGCTGCCCCCATAATTCTTGGTCTCGGACACAGGCTTCGAACCTGCACCTTCCTCGCCCCAAACGAGGTGGACTTCCTATTATCCCAATCCGAGATTAAATCTTCTTTGCTCCGTACACTGGGATCGAACCAGTCTAATCATTGATTAACAGTCAAGTCCTTGCACCTTGCTTGGATTCTACGGAGCAAAGAAGATTCTTTGCTTACTAACAATTTGGTATCGCATACGGGTAACGATCCCGTCTAGCTAGGTTGAAAGCCTAGTGACCTCACCTGAAGTCGAATGCGATATAATCAACAGGATTCGCTTTCTTTTCATAGACAGTGAAAATTTTATATTTGCTGAAAGAATCCTAAATTTTGGCGGAGAGCAGAGGAGTCGAACCCCATCCCATTTCTGAGAACCCAGTTTTCAAGGCTGGTCGCCGCACCAACGCAGCTGCATTACTCTCCATATCTTGGTCCGTGTAGCAGGATTCGAACCTGCGACCCTCTGCTCCCAAAGCAGATGCGCTACCAGACTGCGCTACACACGGATAACTTGGTGGTGATAAGTGGTATCGAACCACTCTTCATGCCTTATGAGGGCAGCACGCATCCATCTACGTCATATCACCATATTGGTCCTTTCGAGAGGTAACGATCCTCTGTCTATCGGTTATCAGCCGATTGCTCTACCTTTGAGCTACGAAAGGTTATTTGGTGCCTACGAGTGGACTCGAACCACTAACACATGGATTTTCAATCCACTGCTCTACCATTGGAGCTACGCAGGCATAAAAAATTCTTAGGGGTGAACAATGGGTAACGATCCCATACTACGACTTTCACAGAGTCGGGTGCTTCCACTACACTATGCCCACCCCTAAGAATTCTTGGTGGGTCTGCTCGGATTCGAACCGAGAGTCTTACTGGTTAAAAGCCAGATGTTTTTGCCGTTAAACTACAAACCCTTTAAGGTCATCCATTTTTTGTTTACGACGGATTGCCTTGTTGGATTTACAGTGGGCACCCGCTTTTCGGAATAGGGCTGCAGCCACGAACTGATTACGTTCACGAGGAGCAGCCATTTGTTTTCGTTTCATTTCTTTCTCCTGTTATATGAACCAAACAGAAACACACTATCAGGAATTCAACCTGAGTCTGCCTAGCAGTACGACGCTGTTAGTATGCTTTTGTTTGGCACCCCCACTTGGAATCGAACCAAGGATAACGAGTTCAAAGCCCGTTGTGTTACCATTACACCATGGAGGAACAGAAGACGTCAGCATCAGCGAACCAACACTGACGTCTTTTTAAAACAAAGTCCAGATTTTTAAAGAACTATCGAAGACGTATCTTAGTACATTTTCGAATTTAAGTCAAGCAATTTCTTGACCCTAAAACAAAAAACCCCGAGGATTTCTCCATCGGGGTTTTGGTAAATAGAAGCGACGTATAGTTACATCAACTTACCAAAACCCCCAGTATCGCTTTCAATCGCATATGAGCCATTTGTAAACTCTGGGCGTGTGCAATTCCATCCAGCAACCTGCGGTAGCTGTTTATGCATTCTGGAATTTAACACTATTGATTTCATAGAAGAAATTATAACCCTTTTGTGATTAAAAGTCAAGGACTTTTTTGATTTACCTACTGCGACTTTTACATCGCAGTAGAACTATTTATACAAATTATAGCTCACTTTTGAATAAAAGTCAAGCATTTTTCAAAATATTTTCAAAATATTTTTAGTGGAACTTAGCAGCCTTGATGTTCCATCCCATCGTACCTGCCTTGGAGGCATTGGACTTTGGCTTTGCTGCATATGTTGCAAGGTGCACAAACTCTTTAGTCTCAGGATGCACATAGCCAACGTGGATTGCTCCACCACCAGCATTCTTGCGAACATCAAATCTAGTCTTTGGATTAGAGAAGATCTTCTTCATTGGGTGATCGCTGTTAGGCTCAACCACTGACTTTACTTTCTCTTTAGTCTCTCCAGAAACTTTGACCTTAGAGTTTGGCATATCTGTATCAGGCATCAAGTGTTTTGTCAACATTTTACCAATCATCTTATGACCTTCACCATTTGGTAGAGAAGCTAAGTGCTTCAGGTGGTCATGTAATTCGTTGTTCTGTGCTTGGATGGCTTTCTTACCACCTTCGTTGGCTTTCAACTCCATCTCACTCTTGTTCTTCTCACCACCAGCTGCCTCGTGTTCAGCACGCTTTTGGTCAAGAATCTTAGAACGTTCGGCAGGTGTCTTACCACTAATACCAAGTGGTTTGAATACATGCTTGTCGAGTGCCTTTTTACCGACAGTGTCAGCATCCATCTTACGAGTAGGATGATCCATCATACCACCCATATCCGCTGCAGGGTTCTTTGCAGTAATTTCAGCAGACTTTTTAGAAGACTTCAGAGAGAAACCCTCAAAGTGCGTGCCATCAGAATTACCCTTGTGTGGTTTATTATGAGAACCTGCAATTTCAACTGCTACGTCAGAAGTGTTCTCTTGTGTATCATTATGTACACCACGTGTGAAACGAGAGATATCTCCTGGTTTAGAAGTATGACCAACGTTGATAATCTTTGCCTTTGGACCATGCTTCATGCGAACGTTACGAATGATACCAGCAGCTGCAGAACGACCATGGTAGATACGAGTTTGTACTTGCTCTTTAGTTGCCTTAGTTGCGTTCTTATGTTTTGCGATCTCGTTGATTTTACCCTGCAACTCTTTCTGTTCAGCTAGGTGCTCAGGAGAACCAACTGTACCATTGACCTTATGTTTATGTTCATTAAGGTGATAGTGCGTTGCGATCTCAGTTAGAACACCACCAGCGTTGATAGTTAGATTACCGTCTTTATCAACGTGTTCGGTTTCTTTTACAGCAGGTTTCTCGACTTTAACTTTTGGCGGTGCTTTCTCAACTAGCATACCCTTGAATGATAAGAACTCTTCGTGTAGATCTTCTTCCTCATCTTCATAAGCTGAGGACTTTTCTAGATCTTGCTTAGACGGAGTTTCAGCATCAGGTTTCCAGTGCACTGTCTTAACAACACCACCCAAGTGTTTGTTGATAAAAACAGCGTGAGTTCCATGTTCATCTTTTTCTAAATGAACATGGATAGGATGACCGCTTTCTGTGTGATAAACATGGTGAGGAGTTCTACCTTCATAGTCGGTAGGATTATAATCCTCTGTTAACCAAGTCTTAAAATTACGCATGAGAAAATCCAATAGAAAATGTATTTCTATTATTTAGCTGTTCAAAACCTTAGCGCAAGAATTCATCACCGAAGCAATACGACCGATATCTCGGAGTTGTTCTACAGTGTAACCTTCCTTCTTCAGAGTATCGTAGTGAGCCTTCACGCAAAAGTGACACTTACCAACGATAGATGCTGCAAGACTATATGCTTCAAAGCGAGCCTTGGTAGTACCACCGTGAGTAGTAATAGCGTTCATGCGTAGTTGAGCAGGTAGACCAGCCAAACTAGGATCGTCAGCCATTTCAACGTATGGATACCAAACGTTGTTCTGAGCCATAAGACTTGCAGCAGTCATGGCTGGGTTTGCCTCGGTTGGATTGTCTGCAAGCATTACACCCAACAGTTTTCCATTACCAGTAGCAGCAAGTGCAGCCACGGCACAACCCATGGCTACATCTGCTTCCAAAGTAGAACGCAAAAGGACTGCGTCCAAGTTTAACTTGGTGTCCTTTGCGTAGTCTGGCAACGCTTCTTTAACAGAATCGATGAATGCCATTAGAGAGTCTCCCCACCGATCGTACGGTTACATGCGCAAAGCTCGCCAGTTTGAAGAGCATCAAGGATACGCAGAGTTTCTTCAGGAGAACGACCAACGTTCAAGTTGTTAACTGTAACGTGTTGGATAACGTTATCAGGGTCAACGATAAAAGTTGCACGGAGTGCTGCACCAGCTGGTGCGTAGAAGATACCAAGTTGCTCAACCAAGCTCTTGTTCTTGAAACCAGAACCATCAACATACTCTGGACGAGCGGTATCAGCGAACTGAATATGACGAATCTTCTTCAGGTCTTCATGATGCATCTGCCATGCCACCTTACAGAACTCATTGTCAGTGCTGCCAGTCAATAGAACTGCATCACGGTCTTCAAAGTCTTGGAACAACTTATCGTATGCTACGATTTCAGTTGGACACACAAACGTGAAGTCCTTTGGGTAATACACAATAACTTTCCACTTTCCTGGGAATGATTCCTCAGTAATGTCGAAGAACTCTCCCTTTTGTCCTGGCTTTACACCAGTGACTACAAACTTCTCAATCTTACTTCCTACTGTTTTCATGTTGTCTCCTTTACATGTTCAACTTCAATATTACATTTTTTCAAAAAGTCAATACCCAACTCATCTCGATAGGTATGACGATAAAATACTTTCTTTACACCTGCGCCATAAATGAGTTTAGCACAGTGAATACAAGGAGCATGAGTGCAGAATAAATCGGCACCATTGCCTGATTCTCCATCACGTGCCAGTTTCGATATAGCATTTGCTTCAGCATGAATTACCTCGTCTTTCGTTTTGGTTACAACACCACCATCCTCATGGGTCTCAATAATTTCTTCGCATTCATTAGTCCATCCAGCAGGCATACCATTATAGCCGATAGAGATAATACGATTATCCTGAACTACAACTGCACCAACCTGAAGTCGTTTAGCACTTGAAAGCTGAGCAAATCTCTCAGCTGTATCCATGAACGCATCAACCCACTTCTTTTTCATATAACCTCAACAACAAAACTTCTTACATTTTCTAATTTATTCATAGGTACACGGAACTTAACTTTAGCATCCTCAGTTTTATGAGTGTACACTTCCATAGTTCTAGATGCACCATACGACTTAATTTTCCACAACTTCCAGTTACCTTCATAAACAAAAGATGTATTGAATACTTCTTTCTTTGAAGAGTCATAGCCAACAATTTTAATCTTGGCTTCTGGTTCAAACGCTGAAAGGTTAAAATAACCAAACTGCTCTCTCAACTCTAGATAGTCTGCACGCCATTTATCTTTGTAAGCGAACATACCCTCGATAGAAACAGCCACATCATTTGTACCATCAATGATACTCATCTGTGTGTTTACAGGTTTAAAGTAAACAGCATCAACACGTGAGTTGATTTTAGATACTGCTCGTTGCTTTCTATCTACCGAGTCTTTAATACCTTGTAGATGGATAACCTGACTCTTAGAAACATCGGCAGCTTCCAACTGAACACGGTTGGAACGCTTCATGACCTCAGCTTCAATGATAACAAATGTACAGTCGTCGCGAAGATACTTATATGACTTGACTACACCACCGCTGTATTGTACAATCTCTTCTTCATAAGAACCGTCTTGTGAACGTTGAAAAGAGCGAACCCAAGAACCATTAACCTTCTCCAAGGCATGACGTTTTGCATTAGTCAATGCCTGTTCGCAGGTGTTACCACTACCCGATGCTTGTACAACGACAGGTGGAGTATTCTCCAAACGATCTTTATCAGTCAGGTCAATTAAGAACCTAGTAACCGACATCGTCGCTGGGACGAACTCAATCAGAGCTTGTGCATTAACATTGAATGATAACGCACAAGCAGCGAGGACTAGAAGTTTTTTCATTGACCGAAAGCGACGCGAACTTGTTGGGCTGCACGCATAGAACGTTTATCCACAGTAACAGTTACGACCGCCATGGTCTTGTCACCAGAGATTTTACGGTCAGTGATATACACACCCTTCAGCAAGCCATCTGCTTGTACGGAAATCTTTTCTTGGATTTTAGTGGCAATGTTACCAGCACGTTCACGTGCTTTGGCATCATCGGATGATACGTCTTTAGCCAGAGCATTTGTAATCGCTTCGTGCGATTTGCTTGACTGTAGATCGGTTTGAATAAACTCTACGATGTTACGCTTGGCTCGCATAGTAGCAACGTTCATAGCTTGCTCAAGAGCAGCATTGTCGCTCAGAGGGATAGCCGAAGTGCCAGTGGACTTCAGAGATTCCCACTCACCCTTATCGTTGAATGTAACTTCAACCTTACCAAATTCTTGAGTGTACTTGACAGCATCCTTAGATACTGGATCAAGGTCAACAGTTTTTGTAGTGGAACAAGCAGAAAGAACAGCTGCCATTGCGGCAACAAGAATCACTTTTTTCATAATAAATTACCTCACAGTTGTTGTATAAACTACCACATCATCACGTTTGTATAGGTCTTTCATCTTCTGAACCATAGCGGAATCAGATAACTTAAGACCTAGACGATCGGGAGACTTTGGATCGACTTGTTTGACTTCAGCGTCATCAACAGGTACAGTGAATGTTCCAGCTTTCGGAACATCAACTGTAATGCTTACCTTTGACTTCAGTTTAGCGAAGTCTTCGGCAAACTTAGCCCATTCAGTATCAAAATCTAAAGCCATAGCATTGGTTGATACCAACGCAACTACCATAACAAGTCGTTTCATTTCCAACCTCCATAATATAATTATAACCCAATATTGGATTAAAGTCAAGCAGTTTTTGCTTCTTTTTTCTCTTTCGGAGTCAGCAAACCATGCTTTTCAAGCAGTTTTCGGTTGATTTTGGGGTATAGTTTATGCAGTTCTTGGTCTTTGACTGCAATCAGCATCTTGGCTTCTGTTGGGTGAACACCCTCTAAGAAACTGATAAACAACGATTCACGTTTGATAGGTTTCAGGTCTGCACGACAGAAAACATACATACGACGCAACTCGGTGAATAGGTTTGTTGGTGTCATACCCATAGGTTCAGCGGAAGGTTTGAACGGTGGTTCACCTTCTGGTAGAATAAACTTCTTCTCTGGTACGAATGCGTGCATCAGAATGATTCTCAAAGCAGCATCTTCTTTATACAAAGCAAGTTTGTCTGGATCGTTATTGATCTCATCCAACATTTCTGTAACATATTTTCTCATTAAAAGTCCTCAAGTTCATCAAGCAATAAACGACAACGGTGTTCAATCAGATAGTTCATAATAGCCATCTTATCACCATTCGGTTTGCTATTTAGGTAGACTTGAATAATCTCGTCTTTAACATCTTTAGGAATGTTATCAAAAGCAACCAAAGTGGCATTGCGTTGCCAGTTACGACGCTCTTCATCGTTGCGGCATGCCTCAATACCTTTCTCATAGAACTCAGCGAGCCTCTTAGCACTTACTGGCTTCTGGCGATCGCCAACAACAAACACATCGTCTTTGCTTAAGATATTAGGTACACCATCTCCAGCATCACCTTTAACGATGTGTTCGATAGTAAAGTCCATAATCTCTTTCTTGCTAGCTTTGATGTATTTCTTTTGCATCGGCGACCACTGGTTTACGTTACCAGAAGAGAACGGTGCAAGCTGCAACTGCTTGAAATCTTTATCCGAAGAAAGGATCAAAACCTTTTGAGCCTCTTCCATCAAACCTTCTTGTACCAGTTCGTTATGTTGACACCACTCGGTCATAACAGCAATAATGTCGTCAGCTTCGGCACGATCAACGCTGATAACTTTGTATGGGAAATACTTACGAATGTCTTCGCGCATTTCGGACAGAGTATCAAAGATGAGTTTCCAATCCAAGTCAGAAGCATCACGTGCTTTCTTACGACTTGCTTTGTAGTGCTCAAATACTTCTTTGCGCCAGTACTTACGACCATCGGTGCAAATAACAATCTGGCCATACTCCTTACCATACTTCTTCTTGTATGACTTGATAGTGGACAGAGTAACGTGACGAATGAGATTCTTAACCTCAGACTCAGTACCTTTCAACTCACGCTGAAAGGTTAGGATAGTTGCCAAAGCAACTTGTGAATAGTCAATTAGAATCATTGTTCGTATCTTTCTTTAGCACCTTTACATTCTTTCATACGCATTGCAGCAATATCTTCGAAAAATTCTTTCGTTGGACGTTCAATACGATAAGCAAGACCACCACTAAAGTAAACACAATATTGACCAGTCAACTCCGACCGAATCACAATAGTGTAAGCAGTAGTAATAGCTGCGCCACCGATACCACCAAAACCTAGAGCAGTAGAACCCCAAGTCTGAGGGAACATAGCTTCTATGGAAATATCATAATCTGTATGTTTGCGAGTTTTTGTAACTCTAGCATCTTTGTTACCTTTACTATACGCTTCCCAGTCACGGTCTTCGTAAGTATAAACATCGAAACCCTCATACAAAGCATGGGCAATTGCCATATGTAATACTTGAACGTGGTTAGTATCTCTCATTAAAATGCTCCGAGGATAATACATTCCTCATTAATGCGACCATTGGGTGCAGAGGGTTTAGTTTTTAAAGTCTTGAACGCAGCGTTCAGAGGACGTTTACCGATTGTAAGACCTTTGAAGAATTCTTCAGGCTTACGAAGGGTCATAGACTTAGACTCAACAACATCAAAGCCAATCAGGGTTGTACCCTTAACAGCAAGACCGTTGTCAGACTTGTACACTTGTACTTTACGATACTTGGTGTTGTAAATCCAAACTTCCTTGGCACCAACCATGTCTTCAGGTTTAGCAGACTTGAGTTTGAGCTCAGCAAACTCTTTCATGTACTTGACCTTAGCAACTTGCTTAGACAGGGGTACAGGCTTGCGTTTACGAGGGGCACGAGTAGCTTTAGCAGTCTGAACCATCTGGTTACAGTCAGTGATAATCTGATCAATGAAGTCAGCGAACTTCTTCAGTTCTCGCTTGCTGAAGTTTGAGTATCCTTCGACAAGTTGGTCGTCGGTTCCAGCGATGGCTTCTCGCAGTTCCTTACTGGTTTTGACATAGAAGTCTCCGATACGTTTTGCGATCGGTGCAGCGACGTTGTTTGCCAGAAGATAATTCTTCGCCGAGAAGTCAGACTTCTTATTGAGGACGAACTCATCAATCGCTCCTTCAATTTCACCTGCTAGTTCGTGAGCCTTCTCATCCATACGTTGTTGGATTGAAGGTTGAGCAGCTACCAAGGCTGCAGTTGCTGCAGCTTTCTTATCGGCTTTGTCTTGAGACTTCTGACGAGTGCCGACTTGTTGCTTCAGGAAAGCAATCCGCTCATTAAAATAATTCAGTTCTTTTTCTTGTAGTTCAGAACCACCGTCTTGTAGTCGTGCAAGAATTCCTGCATAACGGAAATGATATTCATCAACCTTGAGAAGCTCAACTGCAAGTTTCTTGTCAATTTTAGCATAGTGAGAGATGAACCACTTCTTTTTATCTTTATCATCGTTATTAGAATTATAATAGTTCAACGCACGCAATAGATCGCGTTGATAAGTTTCGGGTGCGAGTTGTACCTCGACACCCTTCATAATAGCATTTGCTTTTTCAATAAGTTTTTGACGTTTTGCGGCAGTAGCCATAGGATAAATCCTCCAAGTTATAGAATAATTATACCCTATTTCCTAATTAAAGTCAAACACTTTTTTGCTTTGTCGCTTCGTCGTAAATCTCGAGGAATTCCTCGTGCTCAGCTTCAACTTGAGTTCTATTTTGTTTATGGTATGTTTTTGCAATCTTATTGATTACCTTTTTAGAAACCTTGAACTCGTCAGATTTCTCTTTAACAATTTCGCGAATCAAATCACGCTCAGCCTCAATTCGAAGCATTGAGTTACTCATCTCTTGAATCGCACCCATAAACTTCTTGCGATCTTCCTCAGTAGAAAACATGCTCATTATTTCTTACCCTTAAATGTAACCTCAGATTTAAATGCAGCTGGGATAATAAACGCAGCCAACCAAGTTTCCAATGTGTATGGAATAGCCAATACAGGGAACAAAGTATTAAGTGCCCACAAAAGAGCGAGCGGTGCACCAATAACAAGTGTAATTGCCAGTACGACAATACCAATCAAATACCATTCATTTTTACCCATTTTGTTCTCCAATAGAAAATTCTACACGCTTGATGGAGTCCCATCGGAAGGATCTCCATTCGTTTGTGACTGTGTCAAAGACACGTAATGCGGATCCACTAGCCTTGCTATTTGTCGCTTCCTCCACCCCTGACTTTGGTTGCTTGTCTGCTGGGATGCGAGACTCTGAGAGGGTACAGTACATTTCTCGTTCTGTCCCATCTTTTTTGGTGAAAGTAACGCACAAATTTGTTGTGAGCTCATCGTGTAATAGTCCTTTAAGCCAAGTTTGAAATTCAGGGTCAGTACCCAAGGGTTGTTTAACTTCTGTCATTCTTCACTCCTTCATAATATTCAACTAACGGTTGCCAGAATTTTAGAAATTCTTCTGGCTCTGCATAAAACTCATCTTTAGAAATATGTGTACCATAATCAGTCGTGATAGTTACCATGATTGTTTTTGGTGGCACAGGAATTTCTTTTACTTCAACACGGTGCGGGTATGTCATTTGGTAGCCTTCTTTGCTTTTTGTTCAGCTTCTTTGATACCTTCTTCGATGTAACCATCGAGTTTTTGCTCAATGATAGTCAGCACTTTACCAGACATCTGTTGAACTTTATCGTTCTCAGAAACCTTTTGTGCAGCATAAGCAGCGACCATAGTATATGCTGTCTTTTCATTTGGTAGAACAACATTCAACAAAACTGAAAGAACAACAATCGAACCAGCGTACTTCATCACAGTTACACTGGATTCGCGACGACCTTGTTTAATTTGTTCATCACGTTGCGAGTCCCAAGTCTCTTTAGTATGGAAAACTCGAACAAGAGTTGAGATGATTAAAACGATAGCACCAAAGCCAGTCGCTAAACCCAGTACAACACCCAGCTTGCCAAGGACGTTAATACCATAAACCAATAATGCTAAATCCATATTACCTCCTTAAAATGCCAAGTAGTTGTAGCTAGATTCTTTCTTGCGTGTCAAGATACAGAATGCGTTGTCCTTTTGGTAAGTAAACTTACCAGCTTGTGCATCAACCTTCACGATGTTGTTTGGAGTGAAATTGATTTCAGTCCAGAAGTCGCCATCGTCGTCGGCAGCTGCAATAACCATACCATGGTCAGTGTTACCTGCAGGCATGTTGTAGTCAGTCTTAGAGTACCACTCAAAGTACACTTGACCAGACAGAGGGTTGCCAGACCATTCAGTGCGAACACCGTTATCCTTAACAGGTTCACCGTTGATGATCAGTTGAACTTCAAACTTACCATTGTTGTTGAACTCAGGCTTTGCGTTCAGCATCTTCAGTGCGTCTTGTGGAGACTCACCGTAACGATTCATTTCTTCAACAAGTGCCTTTAGCATATCAAAGTTGAACTGTTCAAACAAAGCAGCGATCTCTACGATCTTGGCAATGTATGTCTTGTTAGCCAAAACATCGTTACAATATTCTTCAATGAAGATAGGGTCAAGACCCTTGAAGTCCAGCATGTAGTAGATGCGACCAGGACGGTTACGCATGTGTTCATTCACACGCCACTTGTCGTTACAAGTGATGACGAACAGTTTACGAGAAGGAAATACACCATCCAGCAAAGTCAGTGCTTTCTCTTGGTCTTCGTTATCGTAGACCTTCTCAAACTCGTCAAACAGGATGACGCAAGGTTGTTCAATGTCCTGCAAGAACTTATTGAACACATCGCCAGTCCAGTTATTATTGATGATGATAGTAGGGATGTCCATTGCAGCAGCGTCAATAGACAGAGTCTTAGCCAACAGTGATTTACCAGAACCCTTTTCTCCAGTCAACATGACGCCAGTAGAAACTGTGCGGTCAAGGTAGGTGCGCAGGATACGATTAGAATTCTTCTGAGTATCACCGTACAACTTCTTCAACGGCTCAAAAGAGTCAACCATCTCCAAGAAGAAAAAGCCACCCATGTCGTTGAACTTCACGGTGTAATTACCAACAGGCAGTTGTGTTTGGATATCAAGGGATTCCTCAGCAGCAATACGATACGTGTTGGAATTACGAATAAAATAAGACATTACAAAATACCTCTCAAAAACATATAACAATTATACTACAAATATGCTTGCAAGTCAAGCGATTATTGTATAGTTTCCCAAGTTGTAAAGGGAGTGTGCAGGTCACAAATCTCTTCAAATAGATTTTCTTCAATCTCTTGAATCTCTTCCATTGTTATATGACTTGCGTCCAGCACACCGTCAAAAACAGCTTGTATGATCATCTCTCGATCTTCAATGGCACAATCAATCATTATAACTCCCAAATGGAACCATGATACCAGCATCAGAGATCCAACCACCAGTGCTGGAGTGCTTTTCACCAGCATCATATGTCCACCCCAAGACTTTCATCATCTTGTGTTTTACACGCAAGTTCGGTTGCCTATAACGATCGGTTGGGGTAAATCCCATCATAGATGCAACTTCAACAACAGCACCAGAACGGCAGATACCAGCGTGACAGTGAACCACAACGTTCATACAGTTTTCTTGAGCGTGTTGCAAAAGACGTACAAGTTCTGCTGCTTGTTCATCGCTAATCATAGCTTCCTCTGGGAATCGATCACCGTCTTCAGCGTCCAAGAATTCAAACTGATGAACTTCTTTGTAAGTTCTTTTAGGTGTTGGGAAGAAACTAGCAGGATCAGCAATCTGAATCAACATGGAGTTATCACCACAATCGTAGTGCCAACCATTTTTGCAGTCATCCCAACTAATGTTCTCAATCCAGCGTGTCATTTAATATTACTCCACTCTTGTAGTTTGAATCGTTTACGACGAGCAGCCTCTAAACAAGAAACTTCGTCAACGATACCTTTTTCAACCATCAATTCAATCATACACATCAGGTCACCGACTTCTTCTTCGAGATGAGCCTGATTAGTTACACCTTTGTGTTCGGTTGTTAGTCCGAAACGTCTAACCTTACTGATAGCTTGAATCACTTCAGCGCATTCTTCTTGCGCAATGTTCATAATTTCTGATTCAACGCTGTTCATCAACAATCTCCGTCAGCAAAGTTTGATCATAAATTTCCAGAAGATCTACGTCAGGCAGGTCTTCCAGTTCAGAATCCAATACCGAAAACTTCTCCATCAACTGTTCGTCGGTAAAAGCAAACAGGATGTATTCAATCATCAATTCACGAAGGCTCATAATTTACTCCTTAAAAGAATTATACCCCAAGACTGTATTAAAGTCAAGGGGTATATTCTTTAGATTGCAGCGTTTGCACGAACTTCGTCGAACGAATACTCTCGTACTAATTTTCCATCACGGAAGACTTCTTGCAACGCATCAGTCCAGCCACCGATACCTTTATCAGTCCAACCAGTTGGTGCAGTTACGCCAGAAGCGAACTCACCACCAGAGTTAGTCCAAAGGGTAACACGACCAGCTTTTGACTTTTTGCCTTGGTCAGTGATAGGATCTTTCTGTACGTCAATCCATTGACCGTTCACACAAGCAGAAGAACACTTCATAGCGAACTTTTGAGTATCACGGTCAAGTTGTTGTAACAGAGCACCACCCATACCAAAGGCAATGTTATCAGCAGACCAACCATATGCTTGGAATCCACCAAGAATCATACGGATAGAATGCTCGTTGACACCATCACCTTGAATGATACGAACGTTGTTCAGTACCTTGTAGCCTTTGCTGTTAGTTGTGTAACCAAACTTGTTAGCAAGAATTTGCACCAACTTACGGCAAACAGTTTCAGGGTCTCCAGAGTCAGGACGAATGACAAGGGTAGCACCTGAAGCAACAACTTCAGCTTTCAACTCTTCACCCCACAGATTTTCAGCTGCGTTGAAGATGTCGTAGCTATCACTCACCACTGCGAAGATGGCTCCTGGCTTGGCGAATTGGGTGACCATGTTTCTGTAGGCTTCGACTTCTTTTTCTCGACCCCAGCTGGTGATTGTTGAGTGCTCTGCTGCGGGGATGGAGAATCCAGCAATTCCAGCATTGTAATACTGTTTAGCCACAAGCAACCCAGAAACAGTATCGCTACCCATAAAGTTGACCAAGTGGGCTGCTCCTCCGAGTCCAGCAGATTCGAGGCTAGATACCCCGCGAGCACCAAAGTCATGAAGTTTAAAATTGAGTCCACTAATATCTCCAGTGCGCTCCAAATACTCAGCAATGACTTTCTTGATTGTCCAGCTTTGAGTTGCTACAGTGGTAGGATACCACACAGCACGCAGTAAAGCAGTTTCAAGATAAGTTGTCAACCAGTAGCAGTTCGGGTCAGTGTTTACGATTGTGGCGAGCACATTTTTCGTAGGGACCACAGTGCCTTCAGGGACTGCACGGATGACGACTGGTAAGTAACCATTGTATTTGTCGAGGATGTATTGCCATCCAGCACGGTTGAAGGGTTCACCGTGGGCTGTAAGAATTTCCTCGGCAACGTCGATGTCTGATTGTGTAATTGGATCAAGCAGATACTCCTTAATGAAGGCTTGTAGACCGAAGAACACAGTTTGATCATAACGACCACCACGTGATTCAATATAGCTGTAAACACCGCTGGTGCCTGCAGGATATTGTTTGAACATGCTAACTTTGTAGCTGTCGGTATTCAGAAGAATGTTTTTTGCGAGTTTCATGATAAGCTCCTTATCTATACTTTATTATACCTGATTTACGAATTTAAATCAAGAGATTTTTGCGAATGCTGGCATAGGGTTTACACCAGTGACTTTCGATACGATGTCTTTGTGATCATCGTACATCTCGATGTTGTTCAGTGCATCAGTAAGTGGCACCCACTTGCACAGAGCAGCATCGTCAGCACCATTAGCACGTGGAAGGGAGAAGTCAGGGTTTGGGTTGATTCTCATATACACAGCCATGGTGTTGCGGGGAATACCGAATGAACGACTTGGGTCGTCGAACAGTTCGGTCTTTACGATAGAGCCACGGAGAACTTTCTCTGGGACTCGAACGTTTGTTTCTTCAATTAACTCTCGGATTGCGCAGTCAAGAAATGTCTCACGCTGATTTCTAAAACCTCCTGGAAGTGCCCAAGCACCTTTTCCTGGGGAGAACTTACGTTGAATGAGCAAGATGTGACCTTGGCATTCAAGGATTGCATCGGAGCAGTTGAAGTTAAGGGTTTCAGGGAATGGATACCCTGCGAATAGTTCTTTTTCTTTTTCATAAAATTTATAATCACCACGCACAGTTTCAGGCATGAACGGATCGTTCTCTGCAAACATACGAGTGCGAATTTCTGTTGCGTTGATTGAATATTGAGCCTCAATGCTTTTGAATTTGAGTTCAGGGAACCACTTAAGATAGTCGTTACCTTCTTTCATGTGACCGAATAGAATCGGTGAACCCATACCATAGTGTTCGATAGTCGCACGGACTTCAGACATCCATTGGGTGTTAGAATAACGATGGTCGTTAAGAGGGAGGATTTCGTAGTTGGTGATTCGCTGAGCGTGTAGCTTCAAAGCGAGCATTTGTTTGCGTTCTTGGAATGTCCAAGGGTTACGGATTGAACGGCATTGATTAGCCGAACCAACTAGAATGTACAGTTTCTGTACTTGAGAAGCAGCCACTCCAAGAGCATGGATGTGACCTTCATGAACGGGCTGGAATCGCCCAATAAAAATACCAGTTTTCATTTTCTTAACTCCTAAGAATACATACAAGCAGACTACCTGCTCATTTCTATTTAGCCAACTTTTCCTTCATATCTGGCAATTACATACCAGTCAGGGACATAATCTTTGTTATTATGTTCGTTGTTGTAGTCGTCGGCATACTTTCGGGCTTCAGCTTCATTGTCAAAGTAGAGAGTATCCCAAGGTTTTTGACCCCAGCCACGCTCATACTCGGTCAGCTGAACTTTATAGACGGTTTGGATAGTTACTTGCGCCATATATTTCCCCTTTCCATACCTTAATTATAACGGAGAACGGTATAAAAGTCAAGCAGTTTCTTGTTCTAATCATCAAACCCGACACGGGTATTATAGGGGAAAGTCAAGCAAAAGTCAAGTATTTACTAAATACAACTATGCATACTTTTGTGCATTTAAAATAGGAAGGTGAGATGGAATTAACATTACAACAACTAAAACAGTTGCTTCCAAAGAACCCTTATGTACAACACTGGCACCATGCTCTTGAGCAACTATTGCCAGAATATGAGATTAACACCCCTCAGCGAATTGCAGCTTTTATCGCTCAATGCGCTCACGAGTCTGGTGGATTTATGGTTCTCAAGGAAAACTTGAACTACAAGGCTGCAACTCTAAGAAAGATTTTCCCCAAATATTTCCCAACTGATGCGATGGCTGCAGAGTATGCTGCAAAGCCAAATAAACAAGAAGCAATCGCTAACCTTGTTTATGCAAATCGTATGGGTAATGGTGGTCCAGAAACTGGAGATGGCTATCGCTACTGCGGTCGCGGATTGATCCAGCTAACTGGTAAGTCAAATTATTCTTGGTTCGCTGCTTCACTTGGCATTCCAGTTGAAGAAGCTGCTGAGTATCTACAAACCTTTGAAGGTGCTGCACAATCAGCTTGCTGGTTCTGGGAAACTAATAACCTGAATCGCTTTGCTGATGTTGGTGACATCAAAGGATTAACAAAAGCAATCAATGGTGGGTTCATCGGTCTTGAAGATCGTATTAAGCACTATGAACACGCTCTGCATGTTATGGGAGCGCACTAATGAATGACCGTAAGATGGTAAGATGGTTACTCTTACTTCTTTTACTTCCACTTGGTTTAGCCATGTGTAGTAAAGAAGAGTTTAGATACCCATGTCAAAACCCAGCGAACTGGGATAAAGATGTATGTAAAATGCCTTTATGTGATGTGACTCGTACTTGTCCTGAGCATATCTTTAAAGGTCAACGTGACCCAAGATTAGGACCGCCAAATGAACAAACTAAGCAATTACCTGCGCCAGCACCTGCTGGATCTTCTGTCCAAGGAGCCAACTGTGGAAAGTAAAGATACATTCATTTATACCGAAGACCAGCTTATGGCTCGTCTGAAGTTCTTCATCGGCATTTGCTTGTCGTTGACGTTATTCGGTATCGTGTTTGTTGTTTTGTATTCTTTGATTTTCGTTACTCAACCGCTTAACGCTATCAGCCCGATTGACCAAAAGTTCTTCGAGTTGATTGTGCCGATCGCAACTTTCTTAACTGGTACTCTATCAGGTATTATGCTTGCTGGAACTAAACCAGAAGACCAGAAAGCTATGCTAGAAGCACAAAAGATGGCAGCTGATAATTTTGAAGCAACTAAAAAGATGATGACGACACCTCCGCCACCACCTGCGCCAGTTGTTGTTCAACCAGTTTTCCAAGCACCACCAGCTAACTTTACACCACAAGTGGTTATGAGTTCAACTGGTAAACCAATGCCTGTTCAACCTGAACACCCAGAGATTTAATTATGTCTTTTTGGAAAAGTATGTTACAAGATGGACACGATAAATCGTGGAGTAGCAAACGTGTAGTAACGTTTCTCTCCTTTGTATTAGTTTCCGTTGCGTTCATTGCTGATCAGTTTACTATATACAAAGCAAACGAGGCATTGTTTGATTCAATAATCTATCTGGTTATAGCAGGTCTAGGTTTCACTGCTTCAGAAAAATTCACAAGAAAGGATAAACCAAATGAGTAAGTTAGTCGCACTTCTAGTAGCAGGTATGATGTCTTTTGGCATTATGGCTGCTGAAAAAGAAAAGGTTTGCATTGATGTTAAAGATGCCAAAACTGGCAAAGTTAAACAGGAATGTAAAGAAATTAAGAAGCACAAAAAACTTGAAGGAACCGAAGTTCCTAAGAAGTAAAAAGAAAGGGAGCGAAAGCTCCCTTTTCTTATTTCGCTAACGGATTATCTAACGCTCTTTGGATTTTTCTATCTACGTTAGAATTAGCTTCCTTGATACCAACTTCCATTTCTTTTCTAAGAATTTTCATATCACTCTCAGTTTCTCTAATTGACTGCTTTGTAGAACGTTCTACACCATCAACGATAGTTTCTAGTCTACGGATGTCAGACTTAAGATCGTTCTTAATATCCTGAGTGTACTGTACAGACTTCTCTGACTTCTCAACAACAATATCCATCTTTGCTTGTAGTTCAGATAGGTCAGGCGCAACGTATTCAGCGATACGTTTCTTCATGCTTTGATAGTCTTTGTACACTTCAAAAGTGCCATATAGACCACCAAGGATAGATGATACTAGAGTGAAGGCAACCATTAGCTTCGCTGGAGTAAATTCATACCCACCGATACTAATAACTGTATCTTTACTAGCATACTTCTTTACTGCTGCTTCTGCGTCATCAATTTTCTTATTGACGTCTTTGATTTCTTCAGTCATTTTAATTTCCTCTGTATTGTGATTCGACTATTTCGTTATGTAAGCGATCAGAAGGACCATACAAGCCTCTACCTAATCTTCTGTTGTCAACATTTACTTGACCTTTGTAGATGTCGAATGGTTTATAACCAACAACGTCTGGTACAAATACTTTACCATACGCATCAAATCCTGGGGTAAAGCCCATTGCAGCAATAACAACGTTTTGTACTTGCTTTTGAGCTTCCATATCTGCAAGTTTCCCCATATTACCTGCTAGATTCTTACCATCCTCTACTGCTTTGGCTTTTGCGGCAGCTTCTCTTCTTGCTTGGATTTCTTGTCTTGCTGTTGGAGCAGCTGGTTTCGTATCCTGCGGAGAACCCTGAGGAGCTGCAGTCTGTGATACACTAGAGCTAGTAGCATCTGGTTTCTTTTCCTCTCTTTGTTCCCTTCTTTGTTCAACTGCAGCAACAGGGGCTGGAGGAGTAGTAAGAGGAACAGTAGCAGTAGCTGCTTGAGCGGGAGATGCTGAAGTAGCTGTGTTTGTGATCACGCTATTTACATTCTGATCAGCAACAACCGCAATCTTAATTTCACCAGAAGAATCTGTTGTAGTGGTTGATGGTTGTGGCGCATTTCTAGCGATAACACCTGCCGTTGCTACAGTTGAAGCTGTACCTTGTTGCTCTAGTAGCATCTTAGTAGCATATGCTTCAGCGTAATTTGGACAAGTTTTATCGTATAAACCGTTCAGTCGGCATTGCTGACTAAAGTAGGCAGCAGCATAACCAGAACAAGTTGTTGAGTAAAGTGGATTAATAGAGCACTGTTGTGTAAGATACGCTTGGTCATATCCTGGGCAACGAGAGTTGTATAATGGATTCTCTGTGCATTGCTGATTGAAGTATGCTGTTTCATATCCTGGGCAAGTAGTTGAGTAAAGAGAGTTTTGAGAACATTGATATGATAGATAAGCTGACGCATATCCTGGGCAGTTAACATCATACAACGGGTTAATAGAGCACTGTTGTGTGTAGTATGCTGCTGCATATCCTGGGCAAGAAGGATTATACAAAGCACTAACCGTACACTGCTGAGACAAGTAAGCTGCAGCATAACCAGCGCAGGTTGGAGATGACAATGGATTCACTAAACATTGGTCAACACCAGTAAAGCCACCTGCTGTGTTCCAACTGAATATATTAGCAGATCCTGGGGTAATGTTTAGACCTTGTCCATGGTAATATTGATAATACTCACCATTCGCTAAGTTACCTGTCATACCAGATGTAACTGTGTTCCAGTTAACTAGAGCACCAGCAATACGTGTATCTACGGCACCAGCTGAATTAATTTTAATCTCAAAACTATTACCACCATTAGCGTCACAGCACTGACTTACATTATACCAACCATAAGTCATAGTGTTAGTTTCTCTTAGATACCAGTTACTACCAACTCCTGGATGTGCATATAAATCAGAGTGAACTCCGAAAATAGTATAGTTGTATGCTGAGTGAGTTGTATTTCTTAGATCGACACCAGAGCAGCAACCATTACCAAGTGAAGGTTGAAATGCCACAAAACCATTAGATGACATCCACGATTGATTGAAGGTTTGATTCCAGTAAGGGAAGTCGAACCCCAATGGAACACTGCGGACTTCATCATCACCCATAGTGATATTAGTTGCACCAGAGATATTACGAACATCTCGAAGTGGAAGCGCATTCGCCCCAGTGCCCACGGTCACAGAAAGACCAGGTGCACCAGGGATAGGCACTGTTACGATTTCAGCATTACATAATAAAGAAGTGCCCAGTAGAACTAACGCTACTAGAAACTTCTTCATTTCTTCTCTTCACCTGAATCTCTGATAGGTTGCTCTTTGGCTTTTTCTTTAGTCTGGACAATTGTGTCGTCTTCTTTAATGCGACCCTTTGTCTTCCAGATTTCTTTAGCTTGTTCACCAATCTTACCCTGTACAGGGCATGGTGTACCAGCGTCAATCATCGCTTGGAATACGCGATCGTCTTGGCATAAAGTTGCTACTGCAGCAACCTTCATACCCATATCATACAGGTTCTTAGAAAGTTTGATGCGTTCGCAATTCATATCACGGACAGTTGTACCTAAAGAGATACCAAGGATTTGTGTTTGTACTGCACCTGATGCCGCAGTGGCACAGACGTCATTATTAATAGTTGTAATAGCTGGAGCCACAGCTGTAGGTGGCGGTGATTTAACAGTAGTAGTGCTATTAGATGTAGAGTCGGTATATGATCTACTAGTCGAGTCAGTTACGATAGGTTCAGCTACCGCATTAGATAAAGCCATGACAAAAAGCACCGCTGTAGCGATCTTTTTGGTCATTTTTATGTCCTTTTATAGTTTTAATTATCAGACAGGTACTGCTCACTCTTTCATATTTAGTTATTTACAGGTTTGTTGCATTCTCTGCAGAAATATTTTTGTGGGTTACCTGCTCCACATACTTTACATTCGTATTTCATTTCTTGTTTAGTGTTTCAACTTCTTGTTCTATTTCTCCAACCTTTCCAAGGAAAGACTGAACCTTGCGCTGTTTCTCTTGCTCAAGTAGTTCACTTTCGTATCTACCAAGTTCTTTTTCCTTAGTTTCGACACGCTTATATAGTTCAGGTTCCCAACCTTTTTTTGGTTCGTATTTTATTTCTTCCTCAAATACTAGATCGTCCTCAGGTTCAATAACTTTAGTTTGTTCCAAAGGTTCTGGCATAGTAACTTCAGCTACATAAGGATCTGGTACATATGGTTCTGGTATATACTCGTCAGGTTGAGGTACAAAATCATTTATTGATTTCTTATTCTCTTTACGCATTTGCCAGTTGGCTGCTACTAATAAAAGAACAGCCAATGGGTCAAATACAGCTACAATCAATAAGATTACAATGCGGACTGCTTTTTCGAGGAAGTCTGGCTCTTGCGCTTGGTCCCCGTAGATGAGCTGCGCGATGTACTTGATTGGTCCGACTTCGGCTTCGACTTTGCGGACTTCGCTGGCGATTGGCGCACGTTCTTCGTTGAGCTTTGCGATCTTGGCTTGCGTGGCTCCGATTTCGGTAAGGATTCTGTTTCTGTCTTTTTGCTGTCCTCTACGGATGGCAATACTTCTTTCTGCTCCACCTGCGTCGGTTGTTCTGCTGAGGGTTTGATTAACTTGCTGATCCAGTTGATTAAGTTCTGTACGAGCTGCATTTAGATTATCCTTTTCTGTTTTTATCTTTTCATCTATCAAAGCCAACTTAGCAGCTACATCTCCAGTAGGAACTGCTTGATCTAAATGTGCCTTTGATAAAAAGCCAAAGATACCCATTGATGTTAGCATCATTAAGATAACTAACGCTGTTGTAAAATAAACTTTCATCAAACGTGGAATTTCTTTCCATGAACGATAAAGCCATGATGCTACTACAAGTTTTGATGCTTCTAGTAGTGAACCCATAATAAAGATGGGGATGGCTGCAGCTGCGAAAATCGCAACCAAACCCATTATCGAATAGTATGCAGCGACTGCGGATAAACCTAATGCCGTTGCGAATAGTAGATATGTCATAGTTTGTTTAAAATATGGGAACCGTGAATACGACACATAATATTATTGTTGTAGTAGTCAGTAGTTTCCAAAACCCTTCTTGTAAACTGCTCTCTAGCCTCTATGTATGAACACTCGGCTTTTGATTTACAGAAAAACAAAATCTCCCTGCGGAATTTATCTTTCCCAAGGAGGTCTATATCTTTATTTAGTTCGTTGCTTGATCCGTAGTATTCAAGCCAATCAGAGTCTATCTTAGACTTGATCTTCTTTTTCTTTTTAGTACCGTTCTTTAACGTTACGGTCTTGTAAGATGTCTTGCTGAACTTGGCAAGTTTCTTACCAACATATTTGCGCTGAGTGGTGAGGTTTGTAATTAAATACACAAACCCCACACAGTCATCAGGTAGTTCAATAATTTCTTCGTTATTATAAAGCCACATTAGAATAAAAATTAGTCATAGACCAACTATTTATTCTTCTTCGTTATAATCTTCTTCTTCGTAAATATCTGCTGAACATACAGGGCAGTAAACGATATCCTCTAATCTTTCTTCTGATTTAAGAATAATCTTACCACGTGCCCCGCACTCTTCGCATTCAAAATGCTTAGTAGTCATTTACCCTCCTTACGATAAAGCAAATACAATATAAACTCTAGCTGTACTTGGTTTATATCTGTATTCTGTGTTCTTAGGAATATAAACTAAATCCCCTGGTTCTAACACTCTTTCTTCATCAAATACTTTTAGTTCACTATGACCAATAGCATTCCAGATAAGAACATCATTCTCGCTAGAGTATGTAATATTACCCTTTGTAGTAAGAGTAATATACATATCTGCGCCAACTATTTCTGAATTCAAATTTTCATTTAGATAATCTTTAACTGGAGTGATACTATCAATTTGGTCAGCCAAAGGTAATTTATAATACATAATATCAATTGGTCCACCAACTTCGTTATCAGCGCAGTGCGCTAGATAACCAATAGCAGTTTCCCAAGGGAACGTAGGTTGAATAGCTTTAGTAACAACAGTTGCTACTTTACTTTCAATACGTTCGTTCAATTGTTCCATTATGCCCATACATCACTCCATGTTCCAGATAGTGCACCCTTAGCATAATCGGTAACACGATTTTCAAAGAAGTTACCGTGCACAGGTGCGTTAATCATTTCTTCAACCCAAGGTAGAGGATTCTTCTTAACTTTGAAGATACCTTTCATACCCATGCTAATTAAACGACGATCAGCAATATAGCGAATGTATTGCTTTACGTCTTCTTTTTTCAACTCACGTGCCTCACCACAAAGGTCAATGAACTTATCTTCTAGCTCAACCATCTTTTCAGCAATGGTATAGATCTTAGCTTTTAGTTCATCATTCCAAATTTCTGGATTTTCTTTTACATATGTTTTAAACAGCTGGATCATGTTTTCAGCGTGCATTGTTTCATCAACAATAGACCATGTAACAATCTGACCCATACCCTTCATCATACCATGACGAGGGAAATTCAGTAACATAATAAAAGAAGAGAATAACTGCATTCCCTCTGTAAAGGCTGAGAATACAGCAATATGTGTTGCGGTAGATGCTGCGTCACCATTTTTAGAACTGATGTCCATAACATAATCGTGCTTATCTCTCATTTCTTGATATTCAAGGAACTGATTGTAAGTAGTCTCAGGAAGTCCAAGAGTTTCAATCAAGTGAGAATAAGCAGCAACGTGTAATGCTTCGCGTGCAGCAAAACCAAGTAGCATCATACGAACTTCAGGTTGTTTGAAGTATGGTAGATAGTTTTTAACATAACCACCAGCAACGTCAATATCACCCTGCGTAAAGAAACGGAAGATGTTTGTAAGGAATTCTTTTTCTTCCTTAGTTAATTTCTTCTTCCAGTCTTTAACATCTTCAAGCATTGGGACTTCAGTGTGAAGCCAGTGAGCCTGTTCGTGTTTCAACCACGCTTCGTATGCCCAAGGGTAGTTGAATGGTTTAAAGTGGTTACGGTCATCCGTAATTCTAGTTGTCTTTTTAATCATTATTCTTTGTCCAATTCTAGTTCTATCATATCATCTTGGATATGAACGCCAACGATTTCTCTATAACCCTCAGGTGTATTAATAACAACTCTTACTTTACTTTTAGACTTGCTAAGTTCACCACTGTTCTTTGGAACTAGTGCGCACCAATATTTTTGGATTTTATTTGAAATATCGTAGGCATCCATATTATCCCTCGCAAGCTAAGCAAACAGATTCTTCACCAGTCATAGCTGTTAAATCAATTTCTTTAATAACTTCACGTTCAATACGTTTAGCAACTTTATCTGCTTTAGCGATCTTATCTGAACGACAGTAGTACATTGTCTTCAGTTTCTCTTTCCAAGCCATAAAGTGTACAGCATGAATATATTTGATATGCGAGTCAGGTCTGAAGAAGACATTAAGCGATTGAGCTTGGTCTATATATACTTGCCTGTCTGCGGCATGTTGGATGACCCAACGCTGGTCAATTTCCATAGACGTTTTGAAAACATCTTTTGTCCACTCGTCCATCCAATCAATGTGCTGAACGCTACCATCATTCGCAATAATCGAACGCCATACTTCATCTGCCCATCCTTCTGGATGCTTTTCCGCTTCCTTTTGAATAATTTTATCTAAGTATCTATTCTTGTTTAAGTGAGAACCCGATAGAGTATCTTGGCGATAAGCATTGGCACGATAAGGTTCAATAGAAGGAGAAGTATTCCCCATGAGAATGGAAGAAGAAGCATTGGGAGCGATAGCCATAAGATGACTAAAGCGATTACCAGTGCCCTTCGCGTCAGGTGCTTCACCTCGTTCAGATCCCAGTTCTTTATTAGCGACATCTAGTTTTCCTCTTACATATGAGAAGATTTGTTTGTTCTTTCCAACGGCAAGGCTTGATTCCCAAGGGATGCTATTTCTTTGCAAGAAGGCATGCCAACCCAGCGCACCGATCCCGATTGAGCGTTCACGCAATGCGGAATATTTCGCTCTTTCGATTGTGGTAGGTGCATGATCAATAAAATACTGAAGAACATTGTCAAGCATTTCTGCAATATCACGAAGGAATAAAGGATCTTGTTTCCAGTCATCATAGTATTCTAAGTTGAGAGAAGACAAGCAGCATACTGCTGTGCGTTCTTCGTTGGTTGGTAAAATAATTTCAGAGCATAGGTTTGATTGATTTACCTTCAAACCTTTTTCTTTTAGCCACTGCGGTAGCTGACGATTAGACTCATCAATGAAGTGAAGATAAGGTTCACCAGTTTGCATACGCATCTCAAGGATACGCTGCCATAGTTCTTTAGCTGATACAACTTCACGAACTTCGCTTGATGCTGGATCAATTAGTTGCCAAGAATCATCAGCATCATGGTCAATCATACAACGCTCAATAATTTCCATGAAAGCATCAGGGATATTAATACCATGATGTAGGTTCAGACAACGCATATTTTGGTCGCCTGTTGGTTTGCGCATCTCTAGAAAATTGATAATGTCTGGATGACTAATATCAAGGTAAGCAGCATAAGAGCCACGACGAGTACGTCCCTGACGATAAGCCAGACTAGACGCATCGTACATTTTGAGGTGAGGCATAACTCCAGTCGATTTATCGTCCGCCGAACGGATACCAAAACCGATACCAACACCACCACCAAGCATAGAAAGCCAATTAGTTTCGCTAAGATTATCAACTAAACCCTCCGCAGTATCTTCAATATAATTTAAAAAGCAACTAATCGGCAATCCACGCTTACTACGACCGAAGGATAGGATAGGCGTGGAATACGACAACCAGTGTTTGCTTGAGTATTCGTACAAGCGTTGAGCGTGATCAGGGTTGCTACCAAAAGCAGCCGAGACAAACGCAAATCTTTCTTGAGGAGACTTCTCATCATCCTTCATGTAACTTTCTTTTAATCTAATCTTTCCAAGTTCATCAAATAAATTATCTCGTGAATAGTCTACTTTAATGCCATGCACTACGTCTTGCATAGAATTTCCTTTTATAGTTTTAGTTATTAATAAATTCTGTTGACATAGGGAATGCTTCAGCAATTACTTGTGCACATTCTCTTGCAACTTCCATGTGTTCTTTTTGTGTACCATTACCAGAGCGAAGATCAATAAAGTGAATCCATGAACGAAGAGTTCCATTCATATATAAACGACTCACAGTATTACCTTCTGGTAAAATTGCACGGGCTTGTTCTTTGGCGATGCCACGCTCAATTGCTTCAGCATAAGTTTGACGAACAGTATCAATGATGAATTTCTGTTTAGCGTCCCACCATGCAGCTAGAGCAGGGTCATCTGTCTCAATCGAGTTTTGACGATTCTTTTGGTCTTGTAGTCGGGCTTCTCTTAGGACAAAGTCTAAGTCCTTAGTTGGATCAGCATAACGTTGGCTGAACTCTTGGAATGAGAAGGAACGATGACGTAGAATCTGACGAGCGATATCTCGAGTAGTTGTAATCTCAAGACACGCTGAAACCATTTCTAGTGGTGACCAGTGTTTGTGTTTGATCAAATAGCGAATAAGTTTATCCGCTGTATCCATATTAAATTGGTTGGAAGGATTGGATACACGAGCGCAAAAAGCAATAAGCTCTTGTGCGTCAGTCAGACCCTCATCATACATACCACGTGCTGGCTTAGAGTAACTAATTAATTTAACTTTCAAACTTTTCTCCAATCTGCGAATTTCAATTTTGCTTCCATACCTGAAAAGGTATTCGTATTTATTAAGTCCAAGATTTCTTCCTGCGTTTTTCCTGCAAGAATCATATCATTAATATCTTTTTCCTGAACATGGTCAGGGTACATAACAACGCTAAAACCACTGTCAATATACTTAGACATCTGTTTAACGATGTCTTTGTTTCGTGGTTCGTTATCCATTACAATCGTTGCATTAGTAAGCAGCTGCCTAGTAGTAGGGGTGTCAAAACTGCTTCCAGAAACTGCGATTGCATTAGGAAGGAATAGCGAGTCAATTGGTCCTTCAACCACATAAACACGCTTGCCATAATCAACTCTATCAAGTCCATAGATTTTCTCCACATCTTCACCAACTTTGATGGTGTAATACTTAGGTTGCTCGTCACCATATGCTCTACCTTGAAACGCAAAACATTTACCATGTTTGTTGAAATATGGGATGATAAATCTTGGGTGTTCGTCAACGATCGGTTCTTGAAACTTCGGTTCAACGCTATTAACAAATGTCTTGAACCTTGGAGCAAAGTACAGCTTGTTCCAAAACTTCTCAGGGATCAATCTCTTAGCAACATATTTTACTGCTGGGTGAGAGCGATCAAGTTTGTCAAGACGTTTAAGGGAAGACAATACTTCGTCTTCCCATTCAATAACTTTTGCAGTTTCTTTAGGTAACAATGAACCTACATCTTTATGGTCTGTGTATTTCGAAGCATTCTCTTTGTAGCGTTCAAGGACATACTCATCATACAAAGACGAGTTCACACGCTTGAGTAAATTACCAAAGTTGCAAGACAAACCACAGTTATGGCACTTGTAAACAATCTCAGACTTCATCTGAAAAAGATAACCACGTGCCTTAGATTTTTTGGTTGAACTGTCCCCGCAAACTGGACATGAAAAGTTCCAGAGGTATGGTTTAACAGTTCGGAAGTTTCTTAGCTGCGATCCAAGAATGGATGCATATTTCGCGTCAATGTATAACATGATAAACTCTCAATGATCATAAGGTATATTCTACCTTATTTCATGATAAAAAGCAAGTTTATTTTCCAAATAACTTGTTGAATATTTCTAGATGACCAATAACATAACCCAAAACGATCGCCCCACCGACAATCATCCAACGCCATCTTTCAAGAACATCTACACGTTGGGTTACTTCTTTAATATCTTTGTCAAGAGTTTCTGCAACTTTCTTGATATCTTCCTGCACGACTTTTTGGATATCCTCATGTTGCTGTTTAGATGCAACTGCACTGGCTTGCATCTTATGTTCGATGCGAGTCTGAAAGTCGTCAATCTTTTCTACAATCTCTCTCGTCTGAGTGGTGACTCTAGAATGAAGTTCTTTAATATCTGAGCGGACTTCCTTGACGTCTTCTTGGATAGCCTCTACCTTCGTTTCCAATTTGGCGATTCTTTCTTGTTCCACGGATAATTTCTCTTGACACTGGTTTTCCATTTTACTTCACACTATCAAAAACTTCTTTCTGATTTTTGTACCACTCATTCCATGCGTCTACTTTAGCACGGCAGTCATGATATTGTGTGTAGTTGGTGGAAACTGTTGATAGAACGTCGCTCAGCTTTGCATTATCTTTTACCTTTTGCAAATCTGGGCAAGCGACCTTTAGTTCAGCGGGTACTTCAGGGAAGTTACGTTTAACGGGAGTTGCTAAGCAACCAGCTAATAGGAATGGTAAAACCAATAATGAATATTTCATTTTCTTTCCTCCGCTGCCTCATTCAAAATTCTAATCGCTTCGGCTGGGATTTGACACATCGCATCAATTTGTTCTTTAACCTTAACAATCTTCTCTTGAATAATATATTCTTTCTCTTTGATTACCTTCGCTTTTTCTTTTAGCTTGGCATCAAGTTTAGCATTAGCAGTCTTACTTTGCTCTTCAGCAATAGCTACCTTTGCTTCAAGTTCTTTAACGCGAGCTTCCCACTTCTCTTGGTTAGCTGAACCACCCATCATATATACACCAAAAACTAGAGCAACGATAGCACCAGCACGGATAGCACGAAGGTATTGAGCTACAAATGGGATGTTACCTAAAACTTCAGTGACTAAGTAAGCACCTGCGCCAGCTAAAGTGATTAGAGTAAAAATCCAACCAGGAAGGAAGTCAAGAATCCACATTATGGTTTAACCTCAGGAATGTTAAGTTGAGGACGACGAACAACAGTGCCCTTGTACTTTTTAATATCTTTCTTGCCAATCTTTGGTTCTTGAACAGATACTGGTCCACCAGTATTATTTGTAGGTGGTCCACCAACAGGAGCACCTTCACCTTCTTCTTCAAGGAACTTCTTAACAAGAATTTCTTCTTCAGCCAGTGTTACGTTAAGTTTAAGTAAGGAATCATACTTACCTTCAATGTTAACAGTGGCACGTGAACCAGATTCTAACTGTTCACGAACTAACCAAAGAGCAGGGGACAACGCTTTTGTAAGAGTGTAGTCACCACGCTTCTCATTCTTCTTGATTTGCTTCTTAAGAATGACTACAAGACGGTCAAGGTATGTGTATGCCTTCTTCTCGTCTTGAGTTTTTAGTTGATAAGACTTTTTAAGAACATTACCTTCTTTATCGATAATGCCTTTTTTATATGCATCCATATCCTTAAAATCTGTTGATAACATTTTAAGAATTCTTAGAGCATATTGTCTATCTAAAAGTTGATTCATTTGTAAATTTCCTTAAGACAGCAATTACTTTTTCATCTAATTTTATGTCAGAAAGCACTATACCATACTCTGGTAAAGACTCAGGCATATGCCCAAGGTATAATAAAAATGTAACGAGAACATCCCAGTAATCTTTATCAACTTTGTAGAACAGCATACGAGTAGCATTTGCACCGAATACGTTGTAAAGTACGATAATATGATTAAGAATTAAACGCTCTTTTAGATCGTTATCTTTCTTATATCTTGTGATTAACTTTTTAAGATATAGGAACTTTTTAAGATCCTCATCAAACTCTTCTAATGAATGACATTGCGGATTATCGTAATGATTCATCGCAAAGAGTAAAAAGTTATTCTCGTTCAATTTTTCAAACACCATACTTTCTCACATAAAACGGGAGGGTTTTACCCTCCCGACTTCATGATTATTTATTAGGCTGGATCAATACCGATTGTAGTATCGTCAGCAACCAAGTCGCCACCAGCTTGTACCATAGAACCCATAGCAACAAGAGTTTCAGTCTTGTTACGAACGTTTCCGTTTGAGTCAGTATAAGTTACGTTGCGAACCCATCCTGGGTGTTGTACACCTTTAGCTTTGTTAGCTGCTAGTTGAGCTTCCTCAACAGAAACACCAGCAGTCAATGCTTTCTCGGCAGTGCTTAGGTACTTTGGTTTGCTGTTAGCAGCATCTGTGTTAGACCATAGTGACATAATAGATCTCCTTATCTGTTAGAATTTGGCAAGTTAAGAGAGTGAGTAGCAATACCACCATATGACTTACCGCTTGTTACCTTTTGGTTTGCGCCTGACTTAGAACCAGCTGGACGACCGCGACCACGTTTTGGTGCATCTGCTGGTTTAGCTGCTGGCTTATCGTCAGCATCATCATCACCCTCAGGGTCATGGTACTGAGCACCATAAGAACGACCCTTAACACGAGTAACACCGCCAGGACCAGGAGTGTACTCTAACAATTGATCAAGAAATTCTGTATAGGTTTTCTTGTTTTCTTTTACAGTTGACATTTCAGTCTCCTCGTTAGTTCTATCTGCTTGTAATTTTGCGGCAACAGCCATTTGTTGTCTCTTAGCTTGGCTTTTACCTTTGAATTGAGGAGCATCAGATTTTTGAAAATCTTTAACAACATCCCCCATTTTACTTTTTGCTAAATTTAATCTTTCAGAAATCTTCTTAATACCAGTGCTCTGTGCATTTCCAGTAGCAGTTGAAGAAGAACCATTAGGCATAGCAGTTCCAGTTACAAACTCGATCTGCGGATTGTTAGACTTCTTAGGTTTATCTTTAGAGATAGTATCAGATTGTGTTGGAGCAGCGTTATCAATAGCTGATGTACCAGTGTTCTGCATAACAGACTCATCTACTTCTTTAGCCTTTCTTGTAAACTTCTCGTTATCAAAGTTTTGGCGTGAAGCGATAGATGAAATCTTCTTACCAGACTTCTTAGAGTTTTTCCAAGCATCTGGGTCGAAAACGATACGTTCCTTACGATCGGCAGATACTGTATCTTCTTTTAGTTTATCTTGCATTTTAACCCTTTAAATGAGCACGAATCATCCAACGGTGCTTAGCATGAACATCCAAACGAGAAGCTGCAAAGTCAGCTAGTCCTTGAACATCATCATCAGTTGCCTGTTCGAATAATTTATTTAGGCTAACCATAACTTCTTCATTTGCATCTAGAAGGTTTTGTAGCATATCATGGCAGTCTGCAGGCTTAGCAGCATCTTCAGAAATAGTAGACTGTTTAATAATATCGCTTAGAGAGCCAGGAGCATACTCGTCTAGAGTTCTTAACTCTTCAGCAGCTGTATCTACGGCAGCAAAGACTTCAGTATAGATATCGCTGAAGAAGTCATGCAGCTGGCTGAAGTACATACCTTCTACGTTCCAGTGGTAAGAATGCGCTTTGAAATACATTTGATATGTATTAGCAATCACAATCTGTAGAGTGGCTTTTAATTCATTTGAAAATTGCATAATTAGCTTCCTACAGCGTTAACATTATCGTAAACAGAGAACTGCGGTGTTTCAACTTTAGAAACCCAACCGTGTTTACGAAGTTTTAGAATACAATGGCCAGGACCATCGAAAATTAATCGTATATTACGATTAGCATAGATACGATCTACAAAACCATGATGGTCATATTCATATTGGCCAGCGTTGATAAAATAGTAATGACTATGAACGTTACCGTTATCAAGGATTCGAGTAATATCTAGTTGCTTGTCTTTCTTAAGACCCCACCAGATACCAGAGATGAATACATGAGAGCCAGTGTACTGAGCAAAGTGTCCATCAGTCTCTGGTGCATCGTTAGAACCAGCAACATAAGTTTGCGTTGCAGTTGTTAACCAAGTGTTTAGATCTAAGTCTAAAGTTTCACCTGCAGATTCTACAGTATAGAACTTAACAACAGCTTCTGTCTCAGTGTTTTTAAGAATGTGGATTTTAGACATTAGAAGGTTACTCCGTTATTTGGTTTAGTAAACTTCTTATGAGACATACGTGCTTTTTCAACTTGCTTAACACGTGATACCATACGAGTCGCTAAACGATCTACGATCTTTCTGCGTTGTTGAATAAAACGCTCAATACGCTCTTTTTGACCAACAGAAATTTTAGAAGGATTTTGACCTCTCAGTAAACGCTTTTTAAGAGCAGAAACTGCCATACGACGAGCTCTGCGGTTTGCTACTTGAGGTGTTGATAGTTGACGAAGAGCAACCTTTTCTCTTCTCTGACGTTTAGCTTGTGAGCGACGCATTCTAGCCTTAGCTTTGATACGCTCCATACGAGATAGAACTTCCATAAGTGCTGGTCCATCTAACTCAGCCTCTTCAGCAACAGCTTCAATCTCTTCGCCAGTCTCGTCGTCGATGATTGCTAGTTCGTCATCTTCATATGCTTCATAGAAATCTTCCTCAGATAGATTATCTAAGTCAGCTTCTACTAGAGATACTAATTCTTCTTCTTCAAAACCAAACTCTTCTTTAAATTTTTCAAACTTCTCTTCGTGTGGTTCTTGGCCAGCAGTGTGAACTTTATCTACATTAACGCTTTTCTTAGCTTGAGCCATTACTTCTTCACCACGCTTACGAGAAGCAGTAGACTTAGCCTGTTCTCTTTCAAACGCACGTTGTAGTTTTACAGCAGCTGACATACGAGCTTCATCTAGTTCAGCTTCATGGTTGCAACCACAACCAAGTTTAGCTTCGGCTGCTTGATCTTTAAAACGCTTCAGCTGATTCTTGCGAGTATCTTTTTGTTCTTCAGTTTCTTCACTGAAGTGTGCAACTGCGTGAGCATCCTTACCTTTAGCTTTTAAGGTTCTAACTGCAGCATGGGCTTGGTGACCATTAGAGAATTTCTTCCATGGTTTTCCACCAATATGAACAGTGTGTGGGCGATCCATAGTAGAACGTGGCTTATGACGTTCATTACCCCATCCTTCGTCGTTTGCTCCACCATCTGCATGATACGCTGCAGACTGGTGCTTACCCATACCAGCAGTGCTATGTTCGTAGTCACGAGTATAAGAATCTTTGCGACCATATGCTTCACCAAGGTGATATTTAACCTTACGATGGCGAACGCCATGGTTTGAAGACAAGTGAGCGTTACCAATCAAACCATCTTTAACAGTATCAGCAATTTCTTGTTCTTCACTATCAGGTTTAGTTTGAGCCATTGACTTGCGGAAGTCGCTTAAACTCATAACTGATTTAGCGATATTGTACTTAGACTTTGTATTGACAACTGGTGATTCTTCTTTACGAAGTTGAGTTTTTAAATTATCCATTTCTCTCTTCTGTGTATCAACCAACTTGGCTTTTTCTTCAGCTTGAGCAGCGACAAGTCTAGCTTTTTCGCTATCATCTTTAGCTTTGTCTGCAACCTTGTTAGAAGAACTCATGTGACCAGTCGCACTAGTAGCATCAGCTTCTTGAATTAGTTTTTCGTCTAACATAAATTCTCTTTCCGTTAATTGTACGTCTTGAATCCACTTACTAACTTTGTTACCTGTTTCGTCTTGTAGTAGTAAGTGATTAGAACCACGTTTGATGATTCTATAAACTGTATCGCTACTTTCTACAATATCACCTTCGTTAAAAACCTCACCACGAAAATACTTTTCACGAAGGTCATCTTTAACTAAGTTAATTTGCTCTTTGATTGGCTCTAGGTCTAGACCAATTCTAATATCATTCATTAGACGTTTACCGTCTAAATCTCTAATGGTTGTAGGTAAGCCACTTTTGAAACTTTGGTAATTACCTTTACTGGCAAGTTTTACTAGCTTATCATCAGAGTCTGGATCAGACTGTCCAGCTTTAACAATTTCAGTAGTTTCAAACTTCCCTCTTTTTAAGAGTTTGGTATAACCGTTAACACAGTCAGCGGAACATACCATAACAATGTTCTTATACTTACCTAAAGAACCAATGCAGTCTAAATCTTCTTTGGCTGCAATGAAACGTGTATTCGGAAACATGAGTTCCAAATACTGAATCTTTTTACTAATTTCTAGGGGATTTTTTTTGTCTTGATTAGACGATACGAAGACAATATGATCAGCCTTGCGCTGACTCGCTAGTTTACGAACAACCTTAATTAACAACTCGTGCCCTGTAGAGGGTGGGTTAAACTGTCCGTAGGTAACAACTACAGACTTGGATGGTAGTTCGCTTAGTAGGTCTTTATATTTCTTCATTTAATCCATCAGTATAATTAGTAACAGTATTATTTAGCGTTTCTTATTCGTGACCCATACCTTTTCTAAGGTCATGGAATAAGGCAGATTTATCCTTGGTTGACATAGTATTCGGTAGACCAGAATGAAACTCTTTTTCGTTACCAGCTGCAGCATGTTCGCGCATTTTGGAAGCGGACATACCTTCTGCTCCTTCAGCATCGGGGTCTCGGTGACCCGCTGAATGAATCGTGATAGATTTAAAGTTATAGTAGCCGTGCTTACCTTCTTTGCCGTTGTAGGTGCTAAGAAGTTTCTTGTACTCTTCTTCTCGATCTGAACCAGCTACAACATGTAAGTGACGAGCACCAGCATCATACATAGCAGAAGCATGATGCATAATAGTAGGCTTTTCTTTAGATGCACCGACTACATTAGTATTTGGGAATGCTTTCTTTGCATGTTTAACTTTAGTTTCTACATCTAGAGGATTCTTTTTAGCATCTTGACTATGCGATAAAACAACAGCGTGAATAGCGTCATGTTTATCAGCAATCTCATGAACTTTGTTAACCAACTTTTCGTGACCGATAGTTGGAGGGTTCATGCGACCAAACGCCATTACACCATGACGTTGGTTAGCTTGTTCCTTTAAGAAGCCAAAGAAGTCTAACATTAGCAGTTCCACTTTCTTAAAGCAAGTGCTTTACGAGTTGGTTCGCCATTAGGCTTCTTCATTGGTCCATCTACACCAGACATACGAGCGCAGAAAGACTTGCGACGGTTAGCAGCTTTGCTACCCTTCTTTAGTTTAGAAGGTGGAGTTGTTACAGGAGCTTTTAGATTGCTGCCGTGTGCACGGTTATACGCATCACGACCCTTTTGGGTCAAACCTCCAGTAGCTGACTTGTGTCCTTTTGCGTCAGCAGTTGCAGCTTCTTCTAGTTCATTTTCTTCTTTAACTGGAACGCAGTTAGGAACTTTCTTACCACCTTTGTCTTTCATGCCAACCATTTCATAACCTGTCCAGCATGGGTCTTTTTTCTTTTCTGTCAAGTAATCTTTAAATGAAATCATTTGCGTACCTTTAGTAAGTTTTGTCTAGCAAACTCTGCTCTGTTAACTAGTTTAGTTGGTTCACCCTTATGGTTAACAACATAGCCTTCTGGTTTTGATGGGCTATTATTAATCGAATAGTCGTAACCACCTTTATGCGACTCAAGAGAATGAACTAAAGTATTCTTAGCTGCTTGTAGGTGACTATGCATTTTAAAAGCTGCATCATAGTGTTCTTTATGGGAATCAATATGAGCAAGTTGTCCTTCACCTTCGCCAATCTTCATAGCCTTAGACTTGTCAGTTTTAACTGCGTCTGCTGCCTTTTGGTATTTAGCCATTACGTGTTTCTTGAAGTCTTCGGTATTTGGTTTAGAACCATCACGGACTGTTTGATTGATGTATGTTGCTAGGTGTCCTGCATCACCACTATGACGAGAGATATGAGTGTACATATCTGGATTCTTCATATGAACATCACGTGCTGCGTGCATATGTTCTTCAAACTTACGTTGAGACTCAGGTGTATATGTTACTTTCTTAGTATCAAAGTTTGCAGTATGAATATGAACATCTGGATGTTCTTTGAAGTCTTTATCGTCAACGTTTGGTGTAGCCTTCATATCGTCTAAGGACTTACCCTCATATTTTGTATGAACAACAACGCCAACTTTAGAACGTTTTACCTTTTCTGCTTCTTTACCATGAGCAGTATAGGTAATTGTATTTGGAGTAAAGGATACTGAACCATTAGGATGAACCTGATGGTCTTCAGAAGTATGCATCAGGTCACCTTGGTAAACACCTTTCTTTGGTGAAACCTTTGGTAAGTGAGCAAGAGCATCTTTTAGTTTAGAAGATAGACCAGGAGCATGTCCATGGTTTCTGTCGATATCTTCTGGGGTATAGTTAATCTTGGGATTCTTATTGAACGCAGACTTAGAAGCGACAAAGAACTTACCAGTCTCTGGGTGTTTTCCGAATACAATAGAAGGAGAACCGTCGAACTTCTCTGTTAAGTCATTACTAACATGACCAGATTTCATATGTTCGTGGGCTTGTTTTAGAGCACCTTCAGCGTGTTCGAATCCCTCTTTACCATGTAGGAAAGGTCTATCTTCAGCGTGGTGGATGTGCTTTAGTTTAGCACCCTCGGCTTCTTCTTTTAGAAAATCTTTAAAGTATAGCATATCTTATATTTATACCGCGACCAATCCCACAAGCTCAGTCATTAGCTTACCTTTTTCAATATAATGCCTAATATAGTTGTTTTTAGACTCAGTTTTCATTCTAACTGTTATCAGGATAGTTCCAGTCTTAGAGTCTTGGATTCTTACTTCTGGTTTAGATTTGTTAGATACGAAAACAGCTTTTAGAGTTTTGTTCTTTAGTCTAAGAGATTCTGAAAGGTTGTTGAATTTATACACCATAGCTTCTCTAGCATTAAGTGAAACCATATCAACATCTGGATCGTTTCTGGTCCCAAAGAACATAATACCGTCTGATAGACTATCATATAACGCATCTGAGTTAGAAACCATCTTTCTGTTAAACTCATCAGCCATACCTCTATAGACTAGAGTATTTGCTGCAATAATACCATCGGTTTTTAACGCATCATAATACTTTTTCTCTAGCTGAGAGGAAACTTTTAGATCTAGTAAAGCAGACCATAAATCTTTCTGTTTGTCGATACCGCCACCGCCAATTTGACCAAACTGTTTAGCTCCAGCTGCTTTTAAAGAAACATTAATATCTATTTTCTTCTTATCAACTTCTACATAAACGTCAACCTTTGTGTCGTTTTGAGCGACAGTTCCAATAGCTTTGATGTCAATCTTATTGTATAGGTTGTTTTCATAAAGTGTTTTAGCATTGTTGGATACAATCGAAGAGTTAGCATATTTAACACTTGATGAAATAATGTTCTTTAAGTTTCTTACATGGCGAGGATTTTTTAAAGCTCTCACGTTAATAAGAGCAGAGTTAATTTCCCAAGTAACATCATCAACAACCTTTGGCTCTTTGTTTAGAGATTTCATTGGACCAAGAATCTGTCTTGTGTCCGTATCATTAAGGTTCTTGATCATTTCAAGAACGTCAGCGTCAGTAATAGGCTGAGTTTTGTTTAAGAATCTACAAACAATAGCTGCTGAGAAAATAATCTCTGCCATGTCACCACGGTTAGCTTTACCACCGAAGTCTTCAGTCTTCATAATATCAGCTAGAGGAACAAGGGCAGTTACTTTATTGTTTCGTTCGTATGATAATTGAATTTGTCTAAACGAAACTTGACCTGAACGAATGATGTTTGCAATGTCTGTTGAGTCTGCTAGGTCAGCAGCGTTCTTTGTGACTAATCTTCCTGTTCTTGGATCAGGATATGTAATTTTATTAAATGGTTGTTGTTTACCATCAGATGTGGTGAACGGTGATTTAGTACCTTGAATTAGCTTTTCAAGGAGGGCAACAATACGAGTTTCACCATGTTTCCCTTTAAAATCTTTTGCTGTCAATGTAGCCATTACTATCCCTTAAATCTTTACTCTATATTTAGCTTTGAGTATTTTCTTTCCCAAACTAATATTTTACGGAGTAGTAATGGTATAACCTCATTATGTTTATCTGTTTGAAATACCTTTTGAATGCCAGCAAGATTCTTAGAAACCTTATATGTTTTGGCATAGCGTATTAAAGTAGCAATAGGAATTGATGGTCGTTTAGTTTTGAAGTCTAGATATACACAGTGAGCATATGCTTCAATTTCATCTTTTCCTGAATGATATTCGCGATTATCATCAATACGTTTAATTCCAGTTTCTTTATAATTAACTCTACCCTTTGTAAAGTCTTCATGCTTACCATAATACTGGCGGCAATGAATAAGTTCGTGCATCGTTACTTGTATAACTCTAAATTTAAAACGTGCCCAACTGGAATCTGTAAACTTATATTTTTCATAACTAGTATCTGGACTAGTATAGATATCTAACTCTGATCTTTCTTCGTTTGTATAGTAACCACCGCCAACTGATATTCTTGTCGTTGGTTTCTTTTCTTTGTGGAATACAATGCTGAAACGCCACTTCTTGAAATAATTCTTCAAGCCAGTGGCGTCGTTTTTATATCGGTCAAGGTCAAGCCAAACTTTAGAAGGGTTGAACTTTGCTCTGAACGGTCTTTCTTCAAAGTTCAAAAAGTCAACAAAATCGAAATCTAAACTCTGGATGTATTTCATACCGTCAATTCTACATCTTTAGATTGTTCTCCAAAAATGCAAGCACCTTTCCCTGTTCTTCTAAGTTAGTATTCTTAAATTCAGTAATGTACGGCATCAAATCAAAGTTTGACAATAGATTACTATATTTAGTTTCTCTACCTCTCAAGAACTGCTCAGACTGTTCCGAACCACGGTCTTTGTATCTCTGTTCTAGGATATCTTTCGGTGCTTGTAAGAATACAATCTGTAAGTCTGTATCTGGAAGACCCATAGCAAACTCTAAGAAAGATTGATTGAAAATGCGATCACCCTCAAAAAGAACGTTACAGTTATGACTCGCAATCCATTCTTGAACAGCAGGTTGAACAGCCATAGAAAGACGATCCGTGCCAGCAAAGGTTTCACCTTCTTCGTATTTACCAAGGATATAAAGGTCACGCTCTGTGTTATACATAGCGGACACTAACTTAGCTGGCTCTACAGGCTGAAAGGTTTTATCTTTCATGTACTCTCTGAATAATGTGGTCTTGCCAGTTCCTGGAGAGCCACCAACTGCGATTAATTTTCTCACTTTTTTCTCCGCTTTAATAAGCTGAATGGAAATTTCATCATTCGCTTTGATCTTCTCAATAAACATTATTTGATTCCTAGAATTGATTTTAGTTCGTCTTCACTGAATACCCAAACACGACCGATGAAATGATGTACGTCAGAATCTTTATCGTGCTTCTTAGTGTAAGATACTTTTGTTGCAATCTCTCTTGCTAAATTCTTTGCAATTTTCTCTTTGATTTCTTTAGCATAGTCTGGTGCGACTTCTTGTAACTTGAGTAGCTCTTGGGCAGTAACCTTATGATCAATCGCGAAGCGATTCATCGCATACTGATCTAAAAGATCTTCCTTTACAATATTGTTAGATATAGTATTAGATGATACTGTAGCGGTCAGAGAACTACCATCAAAAATTGGATTGGTATTAGTATTAATTGAAATTATACTATTCAAAAGTTCTTTGGTTAAATCATTATCATTCATGTAAACATCTCCAAGCCAATCAAGGCTTTTTCTTCATCGTCAAACATCCACTCTAGGTTATCAATTTTACCTGAGTTTAAGAAATAAGTAAAGTTTTCTTTGTTAATTCCATTCTTGTGGTCTAAACGTAAATCAATTGTTTCATTACGGGCTTGCCACATAACATCCCAATCAATACCGTACCAACCGTCAGATTCGCATTTCATAATTTCTTCAGCTTGTCTGTCTAGATAATATCCAAGATAACGACCATGCCTTTCTCTGAAAATCTTCTTGAATGAACATAAACAAGTTTCCATAGTAAAAAAATCAATTTGATCTACTAATTCTGGAAATCTCTCTTTCGTCTCGCATAGAATCTCGCTCGCTTGCGATTCCAGATATGTATAATCTCCTCCAGTAAGTTTTCGATCGTAATCGTCATCCCTGCCGAGGGCAAGAAGTAAGCCATTACGATGAGAACGAGAGCCGTCAAAATCACTAAGCATGAGAGAAGTAGGAGTAATGCGGACGTTAGCAGTATGCTTAAGGTGCTGAAGATAAAACCAAGTGGAATAACGACCAAACTTATGCAGGCTAGACTTAACGACTTCCCAGATATTATTAAAGCTCTCTTCTTCAGTTGATCCATAGTAACTCTCCAAAACCTCTCGTTGTGTTTTATTGCCAATAAATTTTTGGTAAGAGGAGAACATGGCTGGCAAATGTCCTTTGTTCCACTTTGTATCTGTTTGGTAGCGAAGCCTTTTATAGTTTGTGGTATTCCACTGTTCCATACGATCCACTGTTGCTAGTTCGTAGTCTGGAAACTCGTTCATCAACACCCATGCTGTTGGGAGATAGTATGTATTACCATACAACCAACATAACCATAAACGCTGCTCGTCGTTGTGCTCGTATCGTTTGTTTAGATACTTTGTAGCCCAAACAGCTGGATCGCAGTCGTCATACTTTAATGACCAAGCATACCAGCGAATGAATGCTTCGCGTCTATTTTCTTTTAATCTGTAGTCCATTATACGTCAGGTGCCATCCAATTAGCGAGGGCTTGCTTAATAAGTTTAACAACTTGGTGGTGCATTTCTGTACCTTCAGCAAATGCTGGGTCAGGAATCTTATTGATACCAGCAATCTGACTTGATAGTTTAGTTGCGTGGCTCATTTCGCCAAACTGTTCAATAAAACGTTTCTCGTTTGCATCATCCATATAGAAAATATAATCAGCCCAATCAACCAACTGTTTAGTGATTGCAGTTGAACGGATACCTTCGTTTGGATAACCTTCAGCCTCTAAAACATCGCGCATTTTCTTGGCAGTGATTTTACCGTCTTTTGTTTTAAGACCGCAAGACTTTACATCTAAGATAGGATAGTCTTGTTTGGCGATAATCTCAGCTGCCGCAGATCGGTTTACGTTTCCATGGCAAACAAATAATACTTTCAGTTTTGTCATTCAAAGAAACTTTCTTCTTGGTTTTGGTCAGCTTCTAACTCTTGAATGATAGCATAAACTTCTTTAGAAGAAGTATTCATATCATCAATTGCTACACGTTGGCGTAGTGCTTCTAAGCGATCGCTTACAACCTTGCGCGAGTTCTTGTCAAAGTTAGTGTACTGATAAACTTGTTCAGTTTCAAACTCGTATGGTTCAAATTGAGGGAACGTGTATTTATTCTTCTCAAGTAAAGTGGCAGGTGCCATGTCATCATGGTTAAGAGCCAAGTCTAAGAAGTCACGACACCAGTTAATAGCCGAACGCATTTCAGCTGGCTTCAATGTTCCTGGGAAGTGACGGAACTCGATAGTGTTAGTCTCTTCAAACAATTGACGAAGGTTAATACCAGCACGTGGACATTGAAACCAAGCAGGGTTTCCTTTAGCGTCTTTATGAGCATGCTCGTGCCAGAACTCTTCTGGAGTTGTAGCAGCCAACATAGCTTCAACACGTTTGAATGGCAGCTTATGTTGGTGGGAAGTTAAACGACGATCGTATCGCTTCTTAGCCCAAGTATATTCTAGAGGTGGTAGAGTGTTACGATCAGGAACAGGAATGTTCTCAACGATAGCAAACGCTTGCTCTTGAAAGGTATGAATATAAGTCAGTAGCTTCTTGAGTGCCTTCAGGTCGTCTTTAAGACCAGGGACTCGAATATGAATATGTAAGTTGCTACGATAGTTTACGATTGGTGCTGGACCATTGTCACGGAGGAACTTATTGACTTTCGCGATATGCTCGACTTGTTCATCTGGTGAGTTGGTCGGGCGTGTATTGATTTCGCCTCCATATTGATATAGCTTACCTTGTGGGTCATTGGCGATACCAGTTGACGATACACAAGTGTTATCGAGGGAATTCCACTTTGCCCCATCTGGAAGGTCTTTGATTTTGCGATCGCAATTACCATATTCTAATTCAACTCCATATGTCCACTTTTTAACATCATAAATCATTCAAAAACCCCTTTGGATATTCTTCTTGCGCTTGTTTGATAATACGCAAATGTTCATTAATAAAATGTTCCTTATTATATGTATCAAGAACTTTTTTCGATAAAGCCTGACGTTCTTCAAAAGTCCAGCAGCAAGCATCATAAACGTGCTCAGCGATTTGTTCTGGCATAGGATTAGTCAAGTTTCTATCGGCTAGATACAAAGCCTCTGGCGGAATGTGTTCCATCTCAGCTACAACTTTATTTCCTGGGACAATATACGGTACACCAAACGTTGCGTACTCTAGACAAACGATACCAGTTGACTCATTACCCATACCAAGACCGAAACGAGCCTCAGCCATAGCGTCTAGAATTTGTTGACGAGGTGCGTCAATATGAAACTCTAGAAGCGGAGACTTCATTAAGAAGTCAAGCTCTTTAGCAGGGATCTCTTGTCCGCCAAACTTGATAAAACACTTAACAGGATATTCAGAACCACTCTTCAAATAGTTTTTAAGAGCAACGTGAGGTGACTTACCACCATCCCAACGTCCAACGAAAATACCATATTCACCTGCTGGTTTAATAGTAGCAGGAATCTCGTCAATATAGTGAATCGAGATAGTGTCGTGGAAATAGTTATTAAAGTGTTTGGCTTGCCACTTTGAAACACCAACCCAGTACGCTTTCTTTTTAGAAAACTTCTCAGGTGTATCTGGACCAAGTGGAGCAGATGATTTATGGTAATGTTCAAAGATAATTCCAGTCGGGTATTGATCCCAAATAGAACTCATGTGTTTACATGACGAGTCAAGTACAACATCAGGTTGTACCTGTTTAATAATCTTAGATATCTCTTCAGCAACACGTTTAGTTTGTTTGACCTTATCAGACTTTTCTTCTAGAGATAAATCAAAGAAGTTGTCTAAGATAAACTGATTAGGATATTGTTTATCGCTACCTTTAGCTGTGATGTAATATGTCGTCGCAACCTCAGACAATAAAGTCATTTGGTTGCGAGTAAATTTTTGTGCACCATTAGCAACAACACCAGCCTTTGAGGGCTGATACAAATTATCAATAATTAATATTCTCATGTTGTAAGTCTTTGCTTTCAACTCCAGCTTTTTCAACCATCATCGCAGCGTGTTCATCAAATGTAAGGTATGTATTAATAGGTGTTTCCATAGTTGGAAGCTCAATACCAGCTCTCTTTGGAATATCCCTAGTAGAAGTTATTATAACTCCATTCGGTAAAAAAGTCAAGTAATTTGGTCTTTTCCCATTTCGGAAAACTTTAATGGTTTTTTGCCTTGACAACACGCACACTGATAACGATGCGTCTTTCCATCGTCCGAGAGGTGATACATCATCTTGAATCGTGTGAAGCAATAGTTCAGTATCGTTTTTAGTTTCGCAATCATATCCGTATAACTCTTTCCAATGTTCAGGTAGTTCTTGTGTTATAACACCATTATGTACAACAGAAAAATCTGCATTAGCGATTGGTTGGTTGTACTCTAGGTCACTGGTGCTATAACGACAGTGACCAACAATGTACAGGTTTCCATCTTCGTTAACATAATCTGAAAACTTAAAGGGGAACTCGTCAGCAGGAACTGGCAACTTCTCAGTTACAATCTTATCATTTTTAACATAAGATATTCCTGTAGCATGCATCCCACGAATCTTAGACTCGTGGAATACATTCTTTAGAATTTGAAAATCATTAGCAGTTGGTTTTTGAACCAAAGCTCCGATGATAGCACACATTATCCAAAGAACTCCTCTAGAGAAGTTTGACCAGCTTTAGGGTGCATCTTGATAAGTTCTTCACGACCAACTTTCTTTTCGCAGAACTCATACCACTCCTTCTGTTCCCACATATTTTGGCTTACACCATTCCATAGGGGTCTCCACTCAGAGTGCTCTTTGTTTAGTCTACGAGATTCAACATACTCATATCTTGCCTGCTCATATTCCCATGAACCAAGTTCAAGCATCTTCTCGCGGAAGTAACAAACCAAAGATACACGCTCGGCTTGTTCATCTCCAAGAACGATAGGAGTATTACCGTGCATAACTTCATGATTGTTGATTAACAGTAAGTCACCAGGACGAACGTTAACAGCCACGCGATACTCTGGTGCAATCAAATAACCACCAGTGTAGTTACCATTGTTAGAAAGAACCAACAAGTTAGAAAGACCTGTGTCCAAGTCACCTGCGTCATAGTGAGCAGCTGTACGGAAAGTCTTATTAACAGTGATTGTAGTAAATGGAGTTCCAGGAACTAAGAATCGTGAATCAAGTTTCTTAGCAGCTTCCATTTGATTGTTGTAACGCCATGGTAGAAGATCTTTAAAACCTCTTGCTAGAGTTTGTAAGAATGGATAAGCCATCTTAAACTTCTCAAGGTTGTTCTTAGTATATGCAGTAGCACGACCATAAGGGATACGTGGATAACGATCAAACCAACCAGCGATACCAGAGTTAACAGTGTTAGCATAAGTTGTGTCAGAGATAAGTTCTTTAGCAACCCACTTAGCAGACTCAATCTGTTCATCAACAGTAGAAGTCATCATCTTTTCTAACCACTCATCAAATACAAAGTTTGATGCTTTCACTTTTTCTAAACGCCAAACGATACCACGAGTTGACTCTTGGTTCTTTGTTTGTTTACGGATCTCATCAACTGGATTTTCACCTGTAAGATTAGCTGATGGGTTCATAAAGTAGTCTACAATAGCTTCTTGGAAAGGTGTAACCCAATCACGGTTTTGAAGTTTACCATTTCTTGGACCAGCTGCTAGACCACGGTTCTGGGACTCAACAGCAGCTTCACGCAGACCTTGATAAGCAGCATCTTGTTCTTCTTTGCTAAAGTAGTTCTTACGGAACTTGAAAATAATCTTACGCTCGTCTGTACCCTTATCACAAGAGTTGCACTCAGAGGTGCAAGATGCTTGAGTACCTAGATCGCAACCAGCAGGTGCGTAAACATCGCAGTCTTCTTCAACCAGAACGTCATAGTGCGACTCATCTAAAAACTGACCAAGCAAATGCGAAGCATCATACTTTCTCTCAGCAACAATAACCTTTACCATATATTCTCCTTAAAACTTAAATCCGCTAAACTGTTCAGACTGCATTCTGGAACCAAAGCTGCTTTTATCAAACAATGGTTTTTCATCTTTTACTTGTCCAGAGTCAGCTAAACCTTCTTGAGCAGATGCTTCAACATCATATAACTTCATTTTACTTCTATCAATACCAACTACAAATCGTTTATAATAATTAGGATCGTTGTAACGGTTCTTCAACTGTTTCACAATAATCTGATTAAGGTTTTCAAGTTCTTCACTACTCACCAAGGCGAACATAAAGTCAGCTGTGGCAGGTAGACCAAACGATTCAGAAGTATCTTCTAGTCCTGGGTCTGAGTTAGCAAAACCAGAACGAGTAGTTTGAGTGGCGGATACAATAGGAACATTATATTCTACAGCCAAACCACGAAGCTCTTCAGCAATCGCTTTTACAAACGTATATGAATTAACATTAGCACCAGCTTTCATCCTCTGAGAGGAACAAATATTTAGATAGTCTATAAAAACGATATCTGGAACAAACTCACGCTTCAGTTTAAGTTCTTCAAGTAAGGCACGGAAGTGTCCAGCATGGGCAGATGCGGTTGGATATTCTTTTACGATTAACTTACCTTGGGTCTTTTTCTTCAGCTTCTCAATACGTGATTCAAAGATGTCTTTATCTACAACTTTCAACTCATCCATAGTCAGGTTCAGCAAGTTCGCGTCAATACGTTCAGCGATACGCTCTTCAGCCATTTCCATAGTAATATACAAAGCATTATGACCAGCTTGTAAAGCACCTGCTGCAACGTGACACATAAACAAAGACTTACCAACACCAGTACCAGCCAAAGCAATGTTAAGAGTCTTACGGCTCAATCCACCTTTGGTGATTTTGTTGAACATGTCAAGATCGAAAGGAATCTTCTCCTCGACACGATGGTAGAAGTCAAAGCGTGTTTCGAAATCGTCAAGGTAGTCGTGACCGATGTGACTATCAAAAGACACGGCAAGAGCATCAGATAAGATATGAGGAATAGCATCTTGTGTATGTAGAGGATTCTTACCCTCAAAAATTTTAATTGATTCCATGATCGCCAGATAGACTGCACGATCCTTACAAAACTTTTCGGTGCTCTCCATCAACCAATCTTCGTTGACAGGTGCGTTCACCAAAGTCTTAATATATTCACCACAGTCGGCAACTTCTTTATCGGTTACACCTTTGGCGTTGCTGACTTCAATTGCCAAAATATCTGGAGTGAGCGGTTTATTATACTTGTTGAAGAATTCGATAATCTGTTGGACAACTACAGACTCTTTACGATCTCCAAAATACTCACGCTTTAGGAATGGAATGACTTTGCGGCAATAGTGTTCATTATGAATTAGGTTACTCAGAATTTGTTGTTCGATTCTCATCAGTTCCGCCAGTATATACTACATTATTCTTTAATAGATTCTCTTCAAGTAGGTCTATTAGAATATCACCAATATGATTTCTAAACTTGCTTGGATTAACTTCTTCTTGAGGATTCTCATGAATATCATATTCAAATTGAACCCTCAAGCAGTCTTCTTCTTCAAGCAACCGAACTCTACCATAAGTATAAATTATACCCGAATACTCGTTGGAAAGCAATTTAATTAATTGGTTTCCATTAACGTCTTCGTCTAAGAGTTCGTATTGCTTAATCATTCTTCGTGTTCCAATGCTGCTAGATCTGCATCAATGTCTTCGTCTTTAACCATTTCAACTTGACCGACAGAATACTTGTTCTTGACAAACTCGTAGAAAGTCTTCTGTTGTAAAATTGGTAACCAGAAGTCTTTGGTCTCAGTTTCTTTTAGACGATACTTCTTGTCTCCAATAACACCGTCTTCGTCTACCTTTGAATACCAACCATTGCTAGGCTTGACAACATGTCCTGACTCGAGTGCAAGATCCAATAGACCGCTCCACTTACTAATACCACCATCAAAAGATACTGAAACAGGAATTTTAGATTTTTCTTTAACATAACGACTTTTCTCTACGTTGATAATGAAGTTATAACCAACAACCTCAGTACCTTCTTTTTCTTGCTGACGACCTAAGATAAAAATATTGTCAGCAGAGTAATATGAACCAGTACCACCACCAACAATATCTTTAGGGAACATACCAATTTCTTTGTAGGTGTGGTTAACAACTACCATTGGAATATCCTTAAGAGTCAAGTGAGGTGTTACCATACGGAATAACGACTTCATTTGTTTAGCACGACTCATATCTGCAACAGACTTTTGATCCAATGCGTCTTCAACTTCTTTCTTAGAAGCCAAGTTACCAATAGAGTCAATGACGATAATTACTCTTTCACCACGCTCAATATTTTGTAACTGTTGCATAACGTCAAACTTCAATTGCTCAACGTCAGTAATTGGAGTATGTAATACACGGTCAGTATCAATACCGAAGGCATCAAAGTAAGACTGAGGAGTACCAAACTCGCTGTCGTAAAATAACACAACTCCATCTTCGTATTTGTCAAGATATGCCTTTGCCATAAGTAAGCTGAACGCAGTCTTGAAGTGCTTACTTGGTCCAGCCCACATAGTAAGTCCTGGGGTCAAACCACCATCAAAACGACCACTCAAAGCCACGTTGATGACTGGAATGGAAGTAGGAATCATATCCTTCTTATTAAAGAACTTAGAACCTGCAAGGATAGCAGTATCTTTAATAGTAGAATTCTTTTTAAGTTTTTCTAAGATGCTCATATTATCTCCCAGCTAAAAATTGTTCAAATGCTCTATCGTTCATTGCTCCAACATGGCGACGAACTTCTACGTTATCATCTGTTAAAATGACCATAGTTGGTACGCCACGAACTTGTAATGCTTTAGCTGAGTTCATATCTTGATCAATATCAACCTCTACATATTCCCAACCTTCTGGGATCAAATCCTTGTTTCTATCAACGACTTTAGATAGTGCTTTGCAAGGTTCACACCATGTTGCGTAAAATTTTAGTAATCTCATATATTCTCCTTATCCGAAAAAGTCTTCTAGTGAAGATACTTCTTCTGCTTTCCAGTTTAGTGGTTCAATAATTGTTTTTAAAGGTTCTACAAATGTTTTGTCAAATTGTGTGTCGTAGTCAATGAATTGTTCTAGTTTGAATTCCTTAGGAAGTTCTGTAATGAACGCAATGACGTTTTCGTGAAATGGATTTGGTGTTCGTAGATATACGAATTTAATCTTATCACCTTCGCGGATTAGTTGATACTTTTTATCAAGACCTAATTTCTTCACGTAGTGATTATATAGGAGAGCAGCACGCACGTGAATCGGTGTACCCTTCTGATAGATTGGAGATCCTGCATATTGCTTCAAGCCAGAAACACCACGTGGAAATGCGATAGATTCAACAGGGTATTGCTCAAAGTTAGACTTGTAACCAGAGATATACTTCTGCATAACCTTTTCATCACCCTCAAGAATAACTCGTACAGAGTTCTTAAGTTCTTCACGAATAACCGATGGCGTAGAAGAACGAACCATAGCAAGACCAAGAACCTTCAGCTTTGGTTTTGCATATTGAACACCTTCAGAGTTATGCACGTTCAGAACATAGTTCTTCTTAGCAATCCAAATACCTTTGTCAGCTAGGACTTCACGCTTCATCTGCATCTTTTGAGAATAAGCATTCATATACTCTGCTAGCTTTTGATAAGTGTTATCAATAAATGGTTGGAAGATTTCTTCACAAACTTTATCCATGTACTTGATTTTAGCCTCGTCATCTTTATCAGAAGCAAAGTGTTCAACCAACTCTTCCATAGTCAGATAGATTGAATCAGTATCAATAGCAATAACGAAGTCTTTACCTTCAGTCTTTAGAATCTTATTCATGAAGCGATTAAACTCATTAGCCATCCATTGAATAGAAAGCTGACCAGACAAGGTGATACCTTCAGCCATACGAATATCAAAGTAACGGAAATATGCGTTACCCATTGCACCATAAGCTGAGTTCAAAGCGATCTTCATAGCCATTTGCAGGTTATTAAGACGGCTGATCTCTTTACGAAGGTCGTTGTTACCTTTGTCGTGTTCGTACTGTTGTTGAACTTTCAACATCTGCTTCTTAAACTTAGAACGGTTAGCATACATTGTTTCCATCAACTCGGGCATGAAACCTTTAACGTCGCGACGATAGCACCAACCGTTAGCAGTCATAGAAAGGTCACGCTTCTTAGCATATGATGTATCAATCTGTTGTGCAAGCAACTGATCAACAGTACAAGAAATCTTTTCGTGTGTGAGTGTTTCTGGTGAAATGTTATATTGCATAATCAAGTGCGGATATAGACTGTTCAAGTCAAATGAAGCAACCCATTTATGCTGTCCAACAATAGGGTCTTTAACAAAAGCACCCTCGAACTGTTCGGTCTTTGAACCACCAGTCTTCATTGGAATAACGATATTCTTCTTACGAAGATGATTGTAGATAATAGCATCCCACATACGAACTTGGGAATAAACATCTTCATAATTAATCTTGGCTTGATACGCCATAGTAAGATTTAGTTCGATCAAACGCATCTTATCTTCAAGACGGTCTACGAGTTCAACGTCATGAATGTTATACTCAACAAATTGTTGCCAGTGATATGTATAGAAGTCACGGAAAGTATCTCCAGGATTTTCTTTCTTCTTATCACCTAATTCCTGTTCTGCAATGTAGTCCAGTTTGTAGGACTCTTGTTTTGTGTAAGTGTATTTCTTGTATAATTGCAAGTAGTCAAGCTGGCTAATACCAGAAATATCATAGTGAATCTCTTCATTACCTTTGATAAATGTTTTGCGTTCAGTTAACATACCCCATGGTGACATCTTCTTAGCAAGAGTCTCGCCAAGTTCACGTGTGATACGACGAATCAAATATGGTACATCGAAGAAGTCAGTATTCCAACCAGTAATGACATCAGGGTAGTTTTGCTGCCACCAAATAATAAACTCTTTCAGCAAATGCTGTTCATTATTACAATTAATGTAGACTAGATCATCACGGTTGTGAACAAATGCACCAATACCAAAAGTAATGATACGTTTAGATGAGAAGTCTTTAACAGTGATAAGTAGAATTTCTTCATTAGCTGTAACGATATCTGGGAAGCCACCTTCAGTTTTCGTTTCAATGTCAATAGTGAAGATCTTAAGCTGTTCGATATCCCAGTTGATATCATAGTCATATACATCGCTGATGTATTGAAGACCATAGTTTGTTTGTCCGTAAACGCTGAAACCCTGAACGCCATCATAGCGTTTCAGGAAGTCTCGTGTTTCTCGGATAGTTCCTGGTTGAACCTCGTCAACATAAGAACCATCTAGAGTTTGCCATTTAGTTTTACCCTTTGCATTTACAAAAAGCGTAGGCATATAATCAATGCGTCGCTGGTAAGGTCTTCCATGTTCGTAACCACGAACTAATACCTTATCGCCAGCGACTTGCACATTAGTATAAAATTCCATTAAACTTGTTTTCCGTACATTAACATCATTGCGTCAAGTGCGCAATCGTGAACAGGGTGGTGTTTGATAACTGCTGCTCGGTCAAACCCATCTTTAACCACCTCAACGTAACCGTTGGAAGAACCATAAAGACAATCAACCGCAGTTCTTACATCTCTCCACATATTATACCCTGTTAATGGTTGGCAGTCAACTTTTCTTGCTAGGTTGTCAATAACCATTTGGTCGAGAGAACCACGTGCCCACATAGTTTGTTTCTGCGCATTTGAAAACTTGTTAAGCCAGTTATGCATAATTGCAAAACCTTCTGCAGCAGTTACATCATCCCCAGAAGGATCGAACGAACATGAACGAATGTATGGGTGGATATTCTTCCACCACTCCAAAGTACCAAGGTCAACTTGACGCTTCATTTCAACTTGCTCTTTGGCTTTGAACTTAACGAACAATGCGTTATCAAGAAGATCTTGGTATGATTCGCCACCCTCGAAATGAACAAGGGCAGCGGACAGTACAACAGAGTTGGAATCAACTCCAAGGGTTTCAACGTCGAATACAAACATCAGTTACTCTGCTTTCTCGCCATCTTTAGTGAAGAAGGCTCTAATCTTTTGTTCATCATTCCATGAAGAGCAGTATGAGTTATCCAAATCACATTGGACCAGAGCAGCAGCTGTGCTCTCCATTACTCGGTGACTGATAATAGTTTCACCGATATGTTCTTGAGAGAACTCTTTAGCTTCATTCATAGTTACAGTGTCCATTGCCCACTCTGGGTGAGCAGCATCTACTTCAACCATGTAACGCATACGGAATTGAGATACAGCTTCAACCATAACCCAAACCTTTTCTGGTTCTTTCTTCTTTAGTTCCCATGAACCATCGCCACGGTCAATCCATTCTAACTCATCACCTTCTTTCCATCCAGTGTGCTCTAGAATTTCATCATTGAAAGAAATAAAAGGTTCACCTTCTGGTGTCATCTCAACTTCAAGTGTCCAACATTTTTCACTCATAGTATAACTCCATAAAGTTAGTTTTATCTTCATCAAGACATTCAAGTTTAATCTTAAGTTCAGCTTTCTCAATATCTCTGTAGAAAGATTCTAAGATACCAGCAGTGTAACCTGTCACGCCATAGTTATTTTTATGGCAACGATACACACTACCACTTGAGCCATGGAACAGATAGCACTGACCATCTTCTTCAATCTTAGTAACACCGCTGTTTAGTTTCCAGCTTTCACCATAAAGATAACTTCCTGACCAACCAGCAAGGATCTTATAGACAACTGTGTTGTTTTCTTCGTTGGTAAACTTTAACATCACCCAACGGTCTGGATTATATTCACGCATCATCATCCTCACTTTTATATTTCGACATTCTCTCTTGACGTTCAGCTTCATGAGTACCGCATAGAGTTCTAGACCATCCACCATGACGAGCGATACCTCGCTCACCACAAACTTCACAAGACTGAGCAGCCCACACTTCAGCCATTTCTACCATACCCCAAACAGCATCATCTCCACCTTGGAAGTAAAAACGCAAACCAGCAAACTTCTCTTTGATCTGATGCACTTCAATGTGACTTACATAAGCAGGAGCTTCTTCAACCCCTCTAGCCATAAGTTGGTCAACACGCTCAATTTGCCAATCAGATGGTTCTTTATCTTTATTGCAAACACGAGCCATTACAGCATCACGACCACGCTTAATAGCACGGTTCATTAACAATGCGTCTGCTCTGCGTTTACGTTTATGATCAATATGGTGTTTGATATTTACCAGAAGTGCTTCTACGATATGATACCAACCCTCTGGGGTAGAGATACCACAATAAACATTACGCATGGCGCGAGGATAGATTTCCTCAAGACGCTTCACATGCGCTTTATATCTTTGACCTTCATCCATGATTTACTCCGCATACCAAATTTCGTCAAATCCCTCGTCTAATTGAGGAGGCTCGGCTTCTAATTGTTGTGCCATCTTAGATACAACATCCCATGGGATATTCTTTCCTGGACGAGAAGCCAAACGTTTCTGCAACTCAGCAGTCTCAGGAGTTCTAAAGACAACAGCAATCTTGTAATACTCGGGCAACATACGAATCTTCTTAACCCGAGTAGCAATTGTAGTTGAAGTTTGATCCCAAATCAAATCTTTCTTGTTTGCTTGGCAAATCAAGACTTGGTTAGCCATCAACTTAACTGCAATTGGCATGTATTCTTCGAAGACTTCAGAGTAAGTTTTACCTTGTTTCTCTGCATAGTCATCTACGAATTTGTCAGTGGAAACGATAGGAATATCCTTCGCCCACTTTTGATTTTTAATCCAAGTGGATTTACCAGATCCTGGTACACCCACCATTACATACATCTTGTTCACTTACATCCCCAATGGTGTTCTCTATCGAACTCAATACCTAAAACTTTATGAATCAGTTTGTCCTTGATCATATCAGGAACTGACATGTAAGGATACTCTAGAATAAACGGGCATCCAACTTCATGTCCCCAACTATGATTAGTGAAGAACTGTTTTGCTGACTCAACATCTCTTTTGTTCTTTGCATCAAAGTAACGCTTTTGTCTAACAAGGGTTTCTAAAATCATTTAATATCTCCAATTGTATCAGCCACTTCTTTGTCATCACGAACTTCAATGAAGATAGGTAGGAACAAACTTTCCTCACCTGCTTTATTTTTACTGCGCATGTTATACTTTACTGCAACGATCTTACCAATAAGGTTATCACGGTCAGCCCAAAGATTATCTCGATGAGCGTCATTAAAACCAGAACCAACATTGACGGTAAGATACTTCCCGTCTTGCGGTCTTGAACGACATACCACAGCACCGAGTTTTCCAGCATACTTACCAGTGCCTTCTTCAACTGCGATAATCTCGAGGTCACACTCAAGTTCACCTTTGAATTTGATTTGATGTTTAGCACGTTTGTTCTCCCAAATACCTCGCTTGTCTTTCAGGATAATACCTTCTTGACCTTGCGCGAGCATAGTTTCAAAAACATCTTTTGCTTCATCGTAAGTGTTAACTTCGCGACTTTCGACCAAGCTGACTTTGCTAGGTGTATGCTTCTTGATCAATATCTCAAGAGATTCAAATCGCTTAGAGTATTGAGAAGGACATTCACCGTCTACAAAATACAGATATGGGATAACATCCCAAATAGTAGCACGAACCATATTTGCTTCAGCAGCAGAGATTGTACCTTTGTTAGCTTTGTTAAGGATACCATTACCAGTTTGACGATCCATAATACCGTTGGAGTCTACAACAAGCAACTCACCATCAAACACACAGTCAACATCACCAGCCAACTTAATAAAGTCAGCGTCAAGGTTTCCTAGTAGTTGAATTTCTTTGCCGTTGCGAGAGCGATACTCCACCTTGCCATCCCGTACGATCGCGTTGAACCGCATACCATCCATTTTGAGTTGAACGTATGCTGGAAAATGAACCTTGTCCACGAGCTTCTGCTCGAACTGGCTGCACAGCATTACTGGATATTCTTTCAGCAAACCAGTCCACACTGCGTTTGCGGTTGATACTGCTACTCCACATTTTAAATCTTTCTGAATGATACGTTCAATAACCTTAGCACCATCAGCTTCTACAGCTTCAAGAATACGTGTAAGATGTTCGATGGCTGCGTTGCCAGTAACATAACGTGAGTGAAGGTCATAAAGAGAGGGAAGCATAGACTTCAAAGAAGCTGCATGAGCAGTCGTGTTTGGAGTGTACTTCGGGATCTTACGGATGTAAAACTGGGTGAATGGATCAAGAGCCAGACGAACAACTTCTCTAAGCAGTTCGTTATCTCGATTAGCATCAAGCTGTTCAATCTTGAAGTTGCGAGATGCGTTGGATGCAAGTTGTTCAAAAAATTGGTGAAGGTTCATTCTATATCCTTGATTCCAGATTGGATAACTTTGAAAGTGCGATAGCGTCGGTCGATACGCAACGGTGTCTTAAGACGAACGAAGTCTTTTGGATTATGCCATTTGAAGTAAGCATAAATCTTAGACATAGTATCGTTCATAAGATACGTGTGGTTCGGTTGACGGACTACATCTTTCCAAACAGTGGTTTCTTTTACTAGTTTCATAATATAATTATACCTGATTTTCCAATTTAAGTCAAGCACTTTCTACCATGAAAAAACCAGCCCGAAGGCTGGTCTAGAGGGGCTTGCAGGGTTACTTCAGTCCAGCTAGGGCACTGGCTGATACCACTTCAATCCCAGAACCAAAGATACGATTATATTCATTAATCATGCTTTGCTCGGGTTCTGCTTCTGCTGCAATTGCATTTTTATACAGGCTTACATTACCAGATGCATAAGGCATATATGGTGCAATACCAACACCCATTTGTCCATTTGCAGTTGGTTGTAGCATAATATTTGCAGGATTTTTTAACTCAAAATGTTTATCATAATGGTTAAATACTTCAGAGATAATTTCTTCTCCATTAATCATTTTAAATACTTTTACATTGCTCATACTATTCCTCAATTGCTAAGTTGTCAATAAATTTTGCTGCGTCATCATGATGCGTAAAATGTTTAATAATAATTTGTTCAGTAGCATAATAGTTTTGAGCAACTAACAGAACATCCTTAGTTTTAAACACAGAAATTTTCATGATCCAATCCCCACGTCTTACCGTGACAAATGAAATAAGATTGGGTGAAACTTTTGCTCTCATCATACCTTTATTTAGGTACGACGGTTCCAGTAAAAGTCAAATACACGATAGTTATTTTTCATGTACATATCATAGATGGCGATACGGTTCATGTATGCTTCTTCAATATAGGTTAATGGTGTTGCTGGTTCAACTTCAACTTTAGCATCAGTCTCTCCATATTCACTAACGAGAATCATATCATTCTTTTTAGCAATATGCCTCATTGCGCCATTTTCAGTTAAGCAATGCATAAAAACGTGAGTGATACCACGAACACGCAACCAAGTCACTGCTCGGTTAAACATCTTTTGCGCAAAACCTTCTCCTCGAAATTCTTCATCAACAGAACAACCCAGTTCAGCTTCACCATTAACGATAGCCACGTGACATGTGGCGACTAAGTGTCCGTCAATATGGTCTACACCAAACCACTGCGAATCAGAGTTAAATGATTTCGCGACATAGTCTTTAATAAAATCATCAGATACCATTCCACCAAAACGAAGTCTACGATCTTCACCACGCAAACCCAACAGGTGGTTTGTTATTTTATACTTATCTACAAGTAATAATTGTCTAACTGCCATAATTGATAAGGGGAGTTACCTCCCCTTCTCCTTACTCTTGCAACAGGGTCTTATCACCTTTTGCTTTTACTGGTACTTTCTTTGGCTTCTTTTCTTCTGGGATCAAACGCTCAAGAGCAATCTTAAGCATACCGTTGAAAAGTTCAGCGTCCTTAACTTCCACTTGGTCGTTAAGTGCGAAAGTGCGAGTGAATGCACGTGCTGCGATACCTTTGAATAAGAAGTTGTCTTCAGCTTCGGTTGAATTAACATTACCCTTAACAACTAGCTTACCACCATCAATCTCGATGTCGATCTCGTTCTGGGCAAAGCCAGCTACAGCCAACTCAATGGTGTAGTGAGTGTCATCAATCTTCTTGATGTTGTATGGGGGATAGTTGGGGATATTCTTAGTGATGTCGTCATGAAGTTTTTGCATCTTCAAGAGTTGGTCATCAAAACCAACGAAGACTTTATCAAAGTCTTTAAATACATCTTGACTAAAGAATGATGGAATGAATTGCTTATGTGTCATATTTTCTCCTATTAAGCGAGTTAAATTAAAAACGACTCCCCGAAGGCAAGTCAATCCTTGGTTTGTTTAGCCAGAGCCAAGGCTGCTGGTCGACGCCTGTTACCGTGTACGTCAAACGGTTCCCAAGGTAGTGGGACACTTAAATTAGTTGGTGGTTTTATATACCGTTAGCACCACCATCACGGTCTTCCCATCCCTGAGAATTATTCGGCTTGAGGACGAACCTTTTTACCAATATTATATTTAGCTACCAAATTCCATTCGTTCTTTTCTTTGAAAGAAACAACTTTAATCTGGCTTAGAGATGCCTTCTGCTCTGCTTTACTGGAGTTTACGATCTTCAATAGATCCCAATCCTGAAGCAGCCCAGCAATGGCATTTCTTCGCTCAATATCACCTGAAGTAATATTTGAGTCTTTTCCGTCCAACGCAAAGAGTTCTTTGAAGTGAACGATAAAATATCTTCCTTGCTTATGTAAGATATGGCAAGATTGATATAGCGTGTTGTCTTTTTTGGATGCGATACCGATACGAGTCAGGGTTTCGCGAACCTTTAGAAAGTTATCTGGTTCAGCGAGTGTAACCTCTAGCATAGAATCGGGTGTCCAATCATAATAAACCATTTCTACAGTCATGATTATTTTCCACCTTTATTTAATTTTTGTTCTATTAGTTTCAATTGTTCATCGGAAAGGATGCGTAGAGCTTCCTTAGCTTTTTCACTGGAATACCCGAAATATTCCTGAACCATTAGAAGCGAATTGGTTGCCTTGTCGGCTTTTTCCCACTTGGACCAACGCTTTTTCTTGGTAATACTATTTAGTAAAAAGCGGAATTGCCATTCGTTTGGTAAGAACGAATAACGATTCATCGCATTAGCTTGAACAATCGTATCATGATAGAGCGATAACCCTCTATTAACAATGTACGGTTTATAGTCTTTGTTTGCTTGAGGGTCGTCTTTAAATAAATCTTCCTTGGTATAAGTGACTGAGTTAATAAAATCAAACGGACTCATTTTTAATCATCTCATTCAAATTGTCTTCCTTTACGGAAAACTTACGTCCTGGGAAACGAGCTTGAATAGCACGATCTAGAGCATTTAGGTCAGCACCTTGAGCGATAAACGAACCGTCTTCTTCGCTGTAAGCAAAGATAGTGCCAGAGTTAAACTCTAAACGCATCTTGGTTCTTTCTTCATCTTCTTCTTTTACCTGAAGTTGCCCTTCTTGTAAAAGAAGTCTAACCTGACGCATAGCCCACAGTTCTCTAAACTGCCAACCTGCGAAGAAACCAACAATCAATGCACCGAATAAAATAACAAATTCCATATTAACCTCACTTGAACTTACATTGAATCATAATCTCAGTTAGTGCTGCCATAATATTTAATTCTTGGTCAGCAACGAAAGCTGCCTTGTATTGATAGTCTGCAAGGATAAGAATAAGGTTATGTACAGTAGACTGATCTAAGAAGTTGCTAGAGTTATCGTAAAGTTCTTTAAAGAGAGCAGGTGTATCCGCATCAGAGTTTTTAGCAACCCATTTACGGACTTCAGTAAAGTTACGATCTTTAAGTTGTTTGTATAATTCTTTGTAAGACTCTTCACCAAGGTTTACGAAGATACCTGTGTCGATCTTACCAGTTACAGAGTACCGTTGAAGTTCTCCAAGAATACGACGATAGTCTGGAAAGTGTTTGATGATAAGTTCAGAAACAACCTTTGGATCAAACTCGATACTTTCATTCTTAAGAATCTGAGCAACACGCTTGAAGAACTGAGCAGCGATTTGTTGCTTTTCAGTAGCGTCAACTTTGAACTCTATGTTTGCACAACGAGAACGTAGAGGCTCGATAATACGATGTTTGAAGTTACATGTAAAGATAAAACGGCAGTTGTTCGAGAAGTCTTCAATCATAGAACGTAGAGCTGGCTGAACTGAATCAGCGTTCATATAGTCAGCTTCGTCGATGATAACAACCTTCTTTGCATCAGTCAAAGATACGGTTGAAGCGAAGTTCTTGATTTTGTTACGCAGGGTTTCGATCATACGTCCTTCATCAGAACCGTTGATCATAATCCAGTCTGCGCCAACTTCGTTACAGAGGGCTTTTGCAACAGTAGTCTTACCAACACCAGCTGTACCGCTGAATAGAAAGGTTGGTAGTTCGCCTTGAGCGATATACTGTTTAAAAGTATTCTTCATAGCCTCAGGAAGAATACACTCATCAATAGTTTGAGGACGATACTTTTCGACCCAAAGAAATTGGTCGTCGCGAGATTCAATCATATTTTCTCCATAATAAAAAATGGGAGGGATCGCTCCCTCCCGAAAAGTCACTTTTAGAAGTCGAAGGTGGAGTCGGCTTCTACTGCTACATAATAAACTAGGTCACCGTTAGTGCTAGACTTGAAGCGGGAGATCTTCTTACTAGAAACGCTAACAGTATAATCGCCAGGAATCATCTTTAGGTTTTCAACCTTCAAGTTTACCTTGAAAGATTTATCAGTTGTACCAACTGGTTCGCTGAAGCTGTTACCAGTGGCGTTCTTCTTGTCACCAACTACGATAGTAATCTTGCCACCTTCACCAACGATAGAAACGTCAGACGCTTTCAGAACAGAGGCTGTACGCTGAATCATAGTAAGCATCTGGTTGCTAAGTTCAAAGTTAATTTCAGCGTCAGGGAAAGTGATAGACTTAGTTGGTGCAGTCAATACGCTTGCGTCGGCAGCGAAGTATTTGATGCTCATGTTACCTTGAGTAATCTTACAAACCTTCTCGCTGAAGTCCAACTCAGGATCTTCGAAGATCGACATTGCGCCAAGGAACTCGTTGAGGTCATAGATACCAAAGTCTACTGGGAAAGTTTCAGTAACAGTAACGTCTGACATGACGTTCTTCTGAGAACTGATAGTTGAAAGTTTACTGCCTTGTTTCAAAAGTAAGTTGCTGTTAATACCAGCATAGTTTTTAAAAAGTGCAAGGGTGTCTTTACTTAGTTTCATTATTTCTCCATATTAAAAGATAAAGTAATTATAAATGTATTTTGCCTGAAAGTCAAGTATGTTTACCAATCTGAACTTGGACCAGAGTCGCTTGACGACCAAGAGGAATCAGAAGAGCTTGAACTGAAAGTATCGCTTACAGACTTGCGAGAGTCAGAGTCATCAAAACCCCAAGAGGATTCAGACTTTGTAACACCAACCGAACGTTCTTCCTTCGGAAAGTCAATAGGGTTATCTGTATTCGTTACATGTGGTTTATTATCATTCCAATGACGAACCGTATTAGCAATCATGGCAACATCAGCAATGTCACTCAAAAGGTTTGATTGAGGTTGAACTGGTTGAGAAGCATATGTCGATCTACCAACACCAACCCCAGAAGCATAAACATCTAATTGCTTCGGAGGTGCAGGGGTAGCCATTCGAGCGAGGGTTCTCTCTTGGGCGAGCTTCTTTGTTCGAGCACGTTCAGCTTCCCAGAACTTATCAGACTCTTCTTGCTTACGTTTCTGTTCTGCTTTCTTTTCGGCGATACCACGGAGGATTGCTCTCAACCCAAGGCTGAAAGCAACCACCAATACTAGCACCACAATAATTGCTAGGATATTTTCCATATTACTTACCAACGTTTACCATACCCTTGAAGTCTTGAGGGACAACAATGGTTTGTACTTTACCGTTCTTAATACCTTCAGAGATATTCATCATAGCTTGGGCTTGCATATAAGCAATAGAGGCTTGACCTTGGTTAGCAAGAGCAGTCATACGTTCAGCTTCTTTCTTAGCAGTCTGAACTTCAACTTCTTTCTGTTTGAATTCATTCTTAGCACGAACAAGTGCGTTAGCAGATTCTACAACAGAGTCAGCTGGAACGATATTACGAATCAAAACCTGAGAGATAGTGATAGTATCATCCAACTTTTCATCAGCAAGAGTCTTTTGAATCAACTCCTTTACTTCAACTTCCATAGTAGGACGGTTGTCTGCCATATCCAATGCTTCAAACTTACGAGAAGACTTATAAACAGCATTACGAGTTGCGTTGAAGATGTAGTTGTACATCAGGTAAGTATCACCGTTATGAACAGCGTGGAAGCTGCGGTTTTTGGTGTTGTAGATTTCAGCAACCTGAGCCTGATTGATGTTATATGTAACGATCAGATCAAAGTCTTTCATAGTGCTGTTATCTTTTGCCAGCGGAGTAAGGTCATCAACCTTGATAGCGATTTCCTTGATAGGGAAAGTCATAACCGAACCGATAATGGTTTGGTTGAAAGAACCAGGAAGCAATTCCTCATTCTTAACTTGTTTATCGAAACCAACGCGAAGACCAACTTCACCAGTTTCAATACGAGTACAGCCAGTCAGCAGAACTGCGCCAGCCAAAATAGCCATAGAGATAAAACGTTTCATTTCAAAATTTCCTTAAAAGAGAATAACAATACCAACCAAAAACATAACAACCACAACAGAAAGTCCGAGGGCATAAGCAGCCGTCTTAGCGAACTCCCATTTTTCTTTACCACTCATAGAGCGAAACACTTGAATCGCTGCATGAAATGCTATGTAAAAGAATACAAAAGCAAATAACATTTTAATCATTATTAATCCACTCCTTAGAGTATTTCACATCATGTTCATATAAGAAAAACAAACAACACATAGCATGAGCCAAGTGATGAATGCCCGATTCAGGGTCAAACTCTTCACCCTCTTTCCAAGCCCAAACATGTCTTTGCATTGCATCAAAGTATCTACGTTTAGAGTCGGGAACCTTTTGCCAATTATCACGGTCATATTTCTGCGCACCAAAGGTGAGCACCTTGACCATTTCTTTTAATGCAAGAGGTGGTACTAGACCATATTCAAGTTTACCACCGTCAAATTTTCTACCGTCAGCAGTCATTATTCCTCCAATAAAACCAACTATGGACACTGTGAATGTCCATAGGTAGTTCACTGATTAACCAGCGAAGGCTTGCGCACCAAGAACTGCGTTTGCTAGAGCAACCATACGCTTGCTTGGTTTACCGATACGATACTTTGTACCTTCAGTACCATCAGAAAGAGTAACACGGTTTGCATAGATACAATTACCTTGTTCGCGCAAGTAATTAATTGCACGAGATGGGCTCTTGATACCAAATGTACCAGTGATTTGTTTGGCAGTCACTTCATGACCGTTTTGTAGGTGATTCAAAAGATTTGAATGTTTAGACATTTAAGTCCTCCATAATATACCATCATGACGAAATGAAACCGTGTAGGCGATGGTGTTACCTACACGGTCGGTTGATTAAACCTCGATGCCGTTTTCGCGAAGGATCTGGTTGAAGTCTTCGACGTCTTGGTCGTACTCAGCAGATTCTTCGATGATACGGTTCAAACGTGAACCACTAATTTCAACATCACTTTCGTCCTCAGTTGCCGTTGCAGCAACTGCCTTAGCCTTCACAGGCTTAGTCTTAACAACTTTCGCTTTTTGCAGTTTAGCGACCTTGGCTTTAGCTTTCGCTACAGCAGGAGTCTTCTTGTCTGCCAGTTCTTTAGCATAAGCAGACAGTTCGGCATCAGTAGGAATCGGGAGTTGATAAACACCACGTTCTACTTTATTGGAGGCAAAGAGCCAGTTAGGATAGCCGATCTTTTCACCCTTGACGCCAGTGCGAGTTGCACGGACTGCGTCATACAAGGCTGAACATTCCTTCAGAGTAATCTGAGGATTCTTTTTGTATGCAGGATTGGATTCAATAGCTGCAACAACAAAACGCTTTTGAGCGAGAGTAAGGTTAGAGAACTTCAACATAATAAATTTCCTTTAAGTAGTTTCACAGGTTGGAATTTCCAATTCCATAATAGAATTATACCCTATTTTGGAATTAAAGTCAAGCACTTTTTTAGAACGGAACTTCATCGCTCTCAACTGCAGGCACAGGCTTCTGCAGGGGTGCAGGCTCTGGCTCAGGGTTTGCAATCTTATCGTACAGGTCGATAAACGCAGTTTTTGTTGCAGAATCGAAGCGGTTGCAACATAGTTCGATAGCCTTAGTCTGGTTCTTAAAGATAGCATAGGCACGAACAATGTGGGTCATACGACGAGTTGTGATAGTTTCATCTACACCACCGTCGTCAAAAGTCTTACGGATAGCATCTGCCCACTTGACTAGGTTCTCGGCAAACGCTTCATCAAGGCAGTCATAAGAGGTCATAAGATTCTGAACAATCTTACCCTCAATTTTAGCAGAAGGGTATTCTTGATTGAATGTAACAGCGAAACGCTCAAGGAAGGCTTCGTTCAGAATGTTGGTACCGATATAACGACCATCATCAGATCCCTTACCTTTGGTGTTAGCAGTTGCAATAACGTTGAACCCTTTAGCAGGAACAATCATCTCATTTTTCAACTTGAAGTAATATGGCTTACCTTCAAGGATAGGTTGCAGACAAAGTAGAGTGTTTGCAGCACCAGCATCAATTTCATCAAGGAGTAGAGTAGTACCAGTTCTCATAGCAATCAGGACTGGTCCTTCAATAATCTCAACGTTACCATTTTCCAAAGTCTTGGAACCAATAAGCTGTTCTTCGTCAGTCATCATGTTAAGGTTAACACGAATCAGAGGACGCTTATGCTTAGCACAAATCTGTTCAACCATAGTCGACTTACCATTACCAGTCGGACCACTGATATAAGCAGGATAAAAGATTTGAGATTTAATAATGTTCTCAAGATCAGTAAAGTTACCAAACGGAACAAAGTTTGGGTCTTTCTTTGGAATCAAAGATTCGGTATTTTTATAATCAACTTCAAATGACTCCACAGGGTCTTCCTTCATAACAACATTGGTAGGTTTGCCTCCAGCAATAGCATACATACCACGAGCAACTCGGTTCTCCATATGCCACACAGGATAAGACTTAGTACCAAGGGCTGTTCGAACTTCGTCAATCTGACGACGAGTTACAACACCCTCAGTAAACGTATCAGGGAACATCTCAGCCAGTTTAGCATCGAATTGTTCGCGAAATTCAGCTCTACTCATCACATTCTCCATATTAAAAATCTATACCTCAATTATACTATAAACAAAGTTGGAAGTCAAGCAACATATTCGATGAAGCGACTCAACAGGACTCGAGAAGTCTTTTTAGTATTTAAGAACTTTCCAAGACTTGTAGCAAGTCTACGAGCAGACATATCAGAACTAACAGTCAGTTCGCTTTCATCAATCTTAGTTGACTCTGCTGGCACAATAAACAAGTCATCGCGACCAGTACCACGCAGGGAATAAAATCCTTGATCGCGGAAATGTTTACGCATCTCTTCAATTACCGTAATATCATTACCTTTGTAATCATAAACATTATCGCGAAGAGCGCACTCCAAACTACGACGACGATTCGCGCAGATATAAAAACCGATAGTTCTAATATTGTAGCGGTCTTTAATCATCTTCAACAAAGTTTCAGTTTGTTGTGCAGAGTCATAGTTGAAAGGATAAGTCTTTTTCGTAACTGGATCACGAACCATGTTATAAACTTTTCTGTAATTAGTCCAACGTGGAATACCACCAGAGGCTTGCATGGAACCACCAGCACCGTCAGAAAGTGTAATGAAGTTCATCTTTTCGATACGGTTGTTCTTCATATACTCGCCGATGTTATTGTAAGTCCAAAGCAGGGCTTCGTTCAGCGGAGTACCACCAAGGTCATATCCTTTGTGCCAAAATACACGAGGGTCAAGAAGTTTCTTGATCATAGTATTGAACTCAGTAGTTGTCATCTTATTAGAGAACAACTCAAGCAGGTTGAAGTTGCTACCATCTAGAACAGAGTCGTTAGAATCTTTGATGATGCGATCACGAAGTTGTTTAGAATAGTTGTAACGTCTTTCACGAACCTCTTCAAAGTTTCGGTCAGAGTATTGGCTAGTAAAAGCAAACACACGATAAGGAATCTGAGCCTTATTACAAAACATCGCAAGGTTGATAACCTGTTTGATTGTATCAGTAATAACATCACCCATAGAACCAGACCAATCAATCATCATGATCATGCCGTGGTTTTTACCTTGAGGTAGTGTAGTTACACGTTTGAATAGATCGTCTTGGAGTTGGTATGCATAAACCTTACGCATGTCCAAAGTACCCAATTTAGAAACTTGTGCACGTTTGTATAGTTGCGCAGACTTTTTCATCTCAAACTCTTTGATCAAATAGTTTACTGAACTAACAGAGTCAGTTTTAAACTTTTGAACAGCTTCCATTTGAGCTTCTTTATATTGTTCCAAAGTCTTGTTGCCATAAACACGGTTTTGATAGTATGAACCGATAGCGTTTTCTTCCCAAGCAAAGTCAAGGTCTTTCAAAACACGTTTGAATGGGATTACAACATCAAAAGGTAACTTCTCAATTTTATGATAGATATAGGTTGTATCTTGATCAGCCAGTTGTTCGAGACGTTGAGCAAAGGCACGTTCGGTTACAGAATCAAGATCCTCTTCGGTTTCTTCTTTGCCTGCACCTTTACCTGAAGAAGTCTTTTCAGTTTCTTCTTCTGTTTCTTCTGAAGGTTGCTCTTCCCAATTATCGTCTTCACCATCAATATCTAGATCCATCATGTCAAGTTCTTCTTGTTCATCTTCAAGATCTTCTGGAGTGGGTGCTGATTGTTGGCGTTGTTGTTTACGCTTCTCTGCTTGCTCTTTACTAAACTGATAGATATCGTTAGCAAGTTCAATGACCTCATCGATGGTTTCAACACGTTCAGCACGGTTTACAAACTCTTTTTCATCTTGAGTGAACTTAACACCGCATTGGAACCCTGCCTTGAAGTACAGATTGATTCGGTCAATAAGGTTGAGTGCTTCTAGTGAAGGAACTTTGGAAACCCCAAAGAAGTCTTTATCGTTTAGTTGTTTGTATCCCTCGTTCATGCGTTTGCGCAGACCAGGATACTTGCGTTTGATTAGTTTCTCGATACGAACATCTTCAAGAATGTTCATATAAGATTTCATTTTTGGATTTTCCTCGATCGGTTTGATGTATTTGTCGAGGGTATAAAGTGCGTGACCGACCTCGTGACCAACTAGCATGTCTTCAATTTCAGGGGTCATCTCTTTCCACATTGGAAGAGTAAGCACACGTGACTTGATATCAAACGATGCAGTAGGAACGTTTGAACGAACCACCGTTAGGTTTTCGGTGGCAAGTAGTCTAGCGGATAGATCGGATGCTTGCGTTTGCATGTAGTTCTCCTAATAATACTAGAATTATACATGAAACGCTAATAAAAGTCAAGCACTATCTGCAAAGCCTGCAGATAAAGGGTCTCAGGGCTTTGCGATAGTAGAGAAATCGTTTCTCTTTTCAAACTTAATAACTGAACGGAACTTATCAAATAACTGATCACCTTTGTGAGAAATAACAAATACATTGGAATTTTCTCCAAGGGTATTCATTAAGTTCAAGAAGTAATCAGTACCAGCAGTGTCCAAACTTGAATCAAAGATTTCATCAAGAAGCAACAGGTTAGTATTAACGCTGTTCTTCATCTTAGCAATTTGACGCCAAGTAAAAAGGATAGCCAAGTCAATACGCATCTTCTCACCTTCAGAGAAACTTGCATAAGTAAACTCATCGCGGAATCTAGACTTAACAATCTCATTAAATGCTTCATCAAGCTCAAAGTGAATGTAAGCGTCCATAGCATTCAGATACTTATTGATCAGCTTATTCATGATTGGTAAGTATTCACGAATGATAGCAGTTTTAATACCAGTATCTTTTAATAACAAAGAAGCAATTTCTTCTAGGTTACGATGCTCTTGTAAAGCAGTCTTTGATTTAATCTTTTCCATAGCATCTTGAGCTAAGGATTTTAGTCTAGATTTTTCCTCGTCAAGATTTGATGTGTCCGTTTTATGAGCTTCAACTTCTCTTTCGAGTTCAGAGATCTGTTTATTAATGATGGAAATAGCTGAGTTCTTTGTCGAGAGTTCAATGTTCTTTTGTGTAATTTCTTCAAGGACACGGTTAATGTCTGAAAGTCTCTCATTGAGAGTCCCAAGAACGGTTTCGAGTTCAGCGACTTTTGAATTTTGGTCAGCAACCTTTGCGTTAAGATCGCTGAGGATTGTTTCCTTGTGCTCATGAGGGATACCTTGTTCACAAGAAGGGCATACGTCATGTGAATCCAAAAATTCTTTGCGTTGTCCGATGGTTTCAATTTTACTGTTGAGCTTGCTTCGGATTTCTTCCGCCTTCTTGAGATCAGACTTGAGCTTCTCCTGCCCCTCAATCTGGCTTTTAAGATTTCCAATTTGTCGGATAAGGTCATCAACTTCCAATTGATTTCGCTCAACTTCTTGAGTGCTGCTTGCGATTTTCTCTTGGATGGATCTAATATTATCTGCCCTCGCATCCGAGATAGTTTTAATAATTGCATTTTGTGCTTCGACTTTTGTCTTTGCATTCGCAATCTCCATCTCAATCCTTGAGATCTCAGCCTTGGTATCATTAGCTTTCTCCTTCAACAATTGGTTCATCGTAGAGAAAATACGAATGTCCAAAATGTCTTCAATTACTTCACGACGTTGTGCAGACGACAACTGCATAAACGGAACGAAAGAAGCTGAACCTAAGATAACAACCTGTGTAAAGGTTTTATAGTTCAACTTCAGAATTTGCTGCTCAAGAACTTTCTGATAATCTTTTGCAGCTGCGTCTTGATTAAGTAGTTGATCATCGCACCAAATTTCAAACTTATTTGGCTTGATTCCTCTAATCACTTTATAAGATTTATTGTTGACTGAAAACTTAACTTCAACCAAACAGTTTTTACCGTTGATAGAGTTAATCAACTGACCTTTGTTAATATTACGAAAAGGTTTACCAAACAAAGAAAAACACAAAGCGTCAAGAATGGTTGACTTACCCTCACCGTTCTTGCCGATGATAAGAGTTGTTGTTGACTTGTTTAGTAATACTTTGTTAGCAGAGTTGCCAGTTGATAAAAAGTTCTTCCATTCAATGGATTCAAAAATGATCATACAACCTCGATGTTAACTGCTTCAGTATATAAAGCACGCATATAGTTTTTAATCTTCTCTTTGTCTAAGTCTGTTTCGATAGACTCAACATAGTGACCGAGAACAGACAACGTGTCTTCTAGATTGATAGACTCGTCAATCTCTCCGTCTTGGAACTCAGACATATCTTCCACAACTTTAATATCGTGGCATCCTTTATTATATAACTTTTGCGTGAAGCGGTCAAATTTATAATAGTCGGTTTTATTTACAACTACAAGTTTAACATACTTACCTTGTAAGTCTAATGAGTCTAGATCGACAGGCTCTTGCTCTTTGTCGTCGTATTCGACTCTTGCAAACATACTAAAAGGATTTCGGATGAATTCAAGCTGTCTGGTGCCAAGATCAAACAGGTGAAACCCTCTGGGATCGTTGTAGTCTTGCCAAGTAAGTTCATATGGGTTTCCGACGTAGTAAATGTGCCCATCATCAGACTTGTGATGATAATGCCCAGAAAAAACCCGATCAAACTTCTCGAATGTTTCTTTAGAAAGTCCTTCATGCGATTCCATACCTCTATACATAGCAAAGCCTGCAATCTCAAAATGACCCATACAGATTTCAGCTTTAGTTGTTTTAATTTCGTTCAGAGACTCATCGTAGTTGTCTGGACAAATCCAAGGCATCATACAAATATCTGTACCATCAACTGTGATGGTAGTTGGGTGATCGATAACGTTTATGTTACCATACTCTTTCAACAATAAGTCTGGAGAGTTTACATCGTTGGTATTTTTAAAGTAAGTATCATGGTTGCCAGCAAGCATATGAACAACGATACCTGCGTCAGCAAGACGATCAAAAAACATTTCTTTCGCTCGTTGGAGGGCATAGAAGTTAACATATTTGCGACGATCAAAGGTGTCACCAAGAACAAGAACGACACTAATATTATTATCAACCAAACTTGGAAAGAAAACATCGTTATAAAACTTCTCAAAATAATCTAAAAATGCAATGCTATCATTGCGAGCACCAAAATGCTGGTCTGTAATAATCGCTACCTTCATTCTTCTTTAGCCTCCTCACCATAGTCATTCTGATCTTCAATGAACTCATCAAGCGTATTAGCTTTGGCTTTCTTCTTTTTCTCTTTACGCTGAATAAAAGAATCATCAAACGTGCCGTGTTGCTGCATGAACTCAAGATACTGGTTATGGTATTCACCATCATCACCTTCTTGTAGTTCAAATGCTTCAAAGGGCATGTCTTGGATTAGTCGACCCTTGATGTATGCTTGCTTCTTCTCCTTTGTAATCCTACGAAGGAAAGCATAGTAGATAATCTGGGTGAAGTATGCGAACGGATTGCTCGACTTATCTGGATTGAAGTTATCTATGTATTGAATACAGTTCTCAATACCATCCAGAACCATATCATCACGATATGAGTAGTTAATAAAGTTTGGTTTGTATGCAAGGTGATTAGCGATCTTAAGAATACATTCACCGACATAGTTTGGAATTTGTGGCTTTGGCGATCCACTCTCTTCCGCTTCTTTAACTTTTTGTCTGTATTCAATAAGTGCTGCTAAAAACTCAGCATTGTTAACGTAATGTGCCATTAATATATTTCCTCTTTAAAATAGAGGCATGTTCATAGTATAGTTGAAACCATATAAAAAAGCAAATATATTTTACAAGATGCAGGGTTGTAAGATTTATTTGCTTTTTACTTGACTTTGTAGGATAATACCCGTGTCGGGTTTGATATGAGTAATTGTATTCAATGTATGGTATCGTTACCCTCTACGATAGTTACATTACTCTCCTCGTCTTTAGATGACGGTGCGTTGGCGATCGCCTCTAGCATATCTAGTCTGCGATTAACTTCCTCGAGAGTGAGATCTTCTAGATCGTCAAATGCATCTTCAAGAGCTTCCATATCTACGTTACCTCTTGTTGCAGGAATTAATGCTTCATCATAGGACTTTAAAAAGTTCTTGTAATGCGAAACAAATTGATGATGCAATTTCTTTATGTAGACTATGTGATTTTTCTCTAAGACAAAAGCGGTAGAGTCGCTGAATTGGCAGAAAGGTGCAGCATGCACCGTTTCTCTATTAATTCCTGGGATCATCACGGTTCTGATTTGAACGGGATAGTCGACTCTAATATATTTCTCGTCTTCGCCATGGAACATTGCCATGACGGTCTCACCAGTGATAAGTTTAAGAACCACATAGTCCTTATCCTGCGTCATAAATTTACCTCTACCATTTTCAATTTAAATTCTTCTTCAATGTACGTTTTGTAGCGTTCAGCTGCGTGGTTCAATGTATGATTCTTCCAAGACTTCCAATGCAAGTCGTCTGCAATATCATACAGATTACAAGAAGTCTTACCGTCTTTTAATCTCAAACCACGACCGATACTTTGAAGGTTTCGTATCTTACTTTTGGAAGGTGACGCAAAGATAACGTTCTCAATAGAAGGAATGTTGATACCTGTTGAGAATGTACCATACGATGCGATAATAATAGCGTCTTCTTCTCCTTCTGTGATATGGCGAATTGCCTCTCTATCAGAAGTGTCAGTGCCACCGAAAACGAAGAACACTTTACGGTCTTCGTGTACCTTATCCTTAATAAGATCGTATAGAACTTTGCCGTGCTTTTCAACGTATTGAAAAAGAACCAGCGTATTACCTTTAGAATTTACTGCCAGATTCCGGATAAACTTGTTACGCTTTGGATTCGTCACAAGCCAATCCATCTCATCTTGGTACGTGTTCTTATTACGTTCTTTACGAATCTCTTCACTATACTTCAATACTAGACAAGTAATATTTAGGTTCGTAAGTTTTCCAGAATCCATCAACGCTTTGGTTGTTGTGACTCTATGCACTGGACCAAAAATACCTTCAAGAACTAATTGGTGTACTTTTTTATTATCCAGTGTACCAGTGGTTCCAACACGAAAACGAACAGTATCAAGTTTCTCCATAACTGTCGTGAGCGATTTTGCTTTGAACTGGTGCGCTTCATCGCCGAAGATTACATCAAATTGTCTGAACCAAGATTTTGGTTGCAAGTAAATTGATTGCCAAGTTGTAATGAGTACATCTTTAGTAAACTGCTTTGGGAATCCGCTGTATAATTTTTGACAATGGTTTTTAACATCAAAGCCATTAGCTGACGAGTAATCCTCGAAGTCAGCATACATCTGTTCAACCAAAGAAGTAGTTGGAACAATCAACACACACTTACGTTTATTATTTAGATGCCATCGCATCGTGCTGTAAATAATTAATGACTTACCTGAAGCTGTTGGTGATAACAATAATGTACGCTCTTTGTTAAGAGCAGTATGAACTGCCTCTAGCTGATAGTCGCGAATTTCAATAGGTTGTCCACGACCTCTAAGGTTTAACCATTCTGTAAATTCTTTTACAGTTTCATAATCAACATTACCGTTTCCAAGAATACCTTCTGTTTTTGTTTGAAGCATGTAATCGTTTCGTTCACAAAACTTTTCAAGGTATTCATATAAACCTATGTACAAAGTTTTACGGAACTGATCATACAATCGCACCTTGCCATCCCACAAACGTGCTTTGTATTGAGGAGTAAACCGAGCTCCTGGGTATTCGTATGTAAAGAAGTCTGCTAGTTCTTGTTCAATTGACGCATCGCCAAAAACACGCATATAAACTTCATCTAGTTTTTCTGCATATAAAGTAGTCATTACATTCCAGCTAAAAATCTCTTCCACTCAATTGCGGATTTAATTTGCCAATCTCTTGCCTTTAGTTGACCAAGAATTGACTCCAATAAGTATATCATTGTTTCAAGGTATTCGATACGAACCTTCATTGTGTTTAATTCCGTATCACCTTGTAAAAACTCATCCATCTCGTTTTTAAGAGGCTTGACTCCCTGCCACTGTTGCCAGTCTAATGCCTGTAACTCTTCTCTACCGAGTTCACCACGGTAGTATCTGAATTTATTTTTACGGAGTTGGTTGTAGTCAGCTTGTAGCTTGGTGTGTTTTAGTTTAACACCAATTAATAGCTTTAGATATTTTGAGTGTAGTTTGGGAGTAGCGATTGCGCTTTCGCCAAGATAGTTATCATCCACCTCAGCATCTTTTTCCCATTCATTTTGTATTTCATCAAGTGTCATTATAATCTCCAACAAGCCTTCGGCTAATTAAGTGTCTATTGTAAAATATGTATATTTAAAAGTTGCGGAACCAATAACATAGTTGACGTCCATAGCAGTAGATTCTAACTGAATAGGGTCTAATGAAATTGGGAATATATCGTAAAACTTAAAATAGTTTGTTGGGTTATTTTGAGCATCCAAAATTCCAACAGTTGCATCAGAATAGTTTTTAGCTAACTCAGAATACACAGTACCAACTTGGGTATTCATAAAATTAGAATACTGTCTATTGTCTTCTGGGTAACCTAAAGCAACCATCCAATTGTATATAGTCTTATAATTTTCCATCTTATCGTCGATCAAGAAGTTGATAGACAATTCAGAGAATGTCATAATTTCTCCAGGAATAGGTGTATTAATAAATGGCGTTGGTCGGTCAATAGAAGCTAATGACATTGATGGAATCAATACACGCTGACAAAAGAACGAAACATTCGGCAACTTAGAAATGCTGAATGTAAAACCGTTTGGCGACAACGCATTGATATTATTAGGAAATAAAGAATCTGAAATAGGCATTATTTGCATCCACATCCATTTGGACAGTTTTTAATCTCAAAATATTCTACCCATACTTTAGAGTGGGCTAGAGACATTAAGAACCACATCAATGTCATTTCGTTAGTATAAGTTCCACAAATTGGAGATATACTAAAGAAACTTATTAAACCCATTACAAAAAATACTGGACAAGGAAAAAACAAAAGAAATTGTTTTATTCGGTAGTATATTAAGAGTCTACTCATAACATTATTTATACTCCATAAAAATGGGGATCCCGAAGGATCCCCAAAACACCGCTTCTACGTCGGCTTCATCATAACGAAGCCGAACAAGATTACATTAGGTTAGTAACCTTAACCTTACGGTAGTAGTAGTTTGCATCAGAAGTCAAGTTGTCTTGACCAGAAGTACCATCGTCAAGGTTAACGAATGGGTTAGCAACTAGACCGTAACGAGTCTTGAAACCAATCTTAGGTTGGAAGCTGTTAGGATCAACTGCACGAACCATTTGTAGAGGAACGTATGGGCAGTAGAATAGACCAGCGTCAAACGCAGAAGTACCCTTGTAACCGCAAACGAAGTATTGGTTAGCAGAGATGTTAGCAGCATATGGATCAACATATACTTTGTACTTGCCGTTTAGAACACCAGCGAAAGTAGTAGAAGTGTCATCTACATTTAGGCTGTTATTACCAGCAAGAGCAGGAGTGTAGTCAAGAACACCAGCCATCGCCAATGCAGACGCAACGTCAGCAGAAGTGATGATGAAGTTCGCGCGACCACGACGTGTCAATTGACCAACAGCGTTCGCTTCGCGTTCGATTTGGAACAATAGAC
>JACCDZ010621169.1_pt1 | contig 93410 bp, 90 predicted proteins | sample 7449551 | NCBI WGS metagenome assembly JACCDZ01 (sample SAMN15323452, study PRJNA562643) | freshwater metagenome | isolation source: river surface water | place: USA:Blue River Watershed | collected 2017-08-18
GATTTATTGATTCAAAAACTGAACAATAATTTATACGATGCAATTAAGCTTATTTCGCTGTGCATTAGTTACTTACCGATGGAGGTAAAATGCAAAAAATTAATTTCTGTCATGTAGCAAGAGAGATTAGAATAAATGAAAAAAATATTATTACTTGTTATTGGTATGTTCGCATTAGGGTTGGATGCTTTTGTTATTTCTGGTCTACTACCCTATATTAGCCATGATTTAAATGTAAGTATGGCATCGACTGCTCAGACTGTTACCGCGTTTACCTTGTGTTATGCTTTATCTGCTCCGATTTTTGCAACCTTGCTATCAGGTAAAGAAGTTAAAAATATTTTACTACTTGCTTTGTGTATTTTTACCATTGGTAACATAATTAGTGCAATATCTACTAACTTTGCCATATTTATCTTAAGTCGTTGTGTCGCAGGTATTGGTGCAGGAATTTATTCACCTTTAGCGGTAGCTAGTGCTGCAGTGCTGGTAAAACCAGAACAAAAAGGTAGTGCCCTTAGTTTAGCGCTTGGGGGTATGAGCATGGGCGTTGTTTTAGGTGTTCCACTTGGTTTACTAATTGCAACAAAATTTGATTGGCACATAACGCTTTGGTTAATTGCTGCTCTTGGTATGATTGGCATGATAGTAATCTTTCTTAAGTTTCCTAAAATAAAAGCTGCTACTCCACCAAGCTTAATTGAGCGAATTTTAATTCTCAAAAATAAGCATGTAGCGGCAATCGTAGTAGTTTCTTTTCTCACCGCAGTTGCGAGTTTAGGGCTTTATACATTTATTTCTTTAATTATCGCAGATATGCATGGAAGATATAGCTTAACTAAGTATTTTTGGGTCTGGGGTATTGGTGGCATGATCGGAAGTTTTGCAGTTGGCAAAATAATTGATAAAACGAGAAATCCTAGAATGATCATGGCGTTTATTTTGTTATTTCTTAGCTTGTCTTTATTGGTTATTCCAATTTCAATAACGCGACCAATAGCGTCAGTAGTTCCGTTTATTATTTGGGGTATTATGGGTTGGGCATCGCAAACACCTCAGCAACACGCTTTAATTAATACAGAACCTAATCATGCGACAGCAGCAGTAGCACTAAATAGCTCGACTAATTACTTAGGTGGTTCAGTTGGTACTATGTTAGGTAGTTTATTACTAACAATGAATATTACCTCCGCAAAGCTTACTCTTTTTGCGGCGTGTGTAGCGTTTATTGCATTAATTTGGCAAGTTGTTATCTGCTATGCCCACCAGCATAAGGCAAAATAACATTATAACACTTACCCTCGATGATTTAATCGCAATAAGGTTATCACATTATTTAGATCTATTTTTAATTTGCTTTTTATTTTATAAAGATGAGATTCAACGGTTTTGGTCTCAATTCCTAAATAGTTAGCCATAAGCTTCGGGTAATGATATATTTGTTTTGTAATGAGAATAACAATTTCTCGTTCAGTGGGTAATTCATAAAATTCAGTAGCAATATCAATATGCTTTAAAAAATGCAATCTGGCTTGATAATTATCAAGATAAAACTGTAGATAAAACTTAAATAGCTCAAATAAATTAAGATTATTTGTTACAGCTTCACCGATTGATAAAATCCCATTTATTTTATTGGTCGCGCTTAAAACCGGATACTTTCGAACAGATTGAACAACAACTAGTCCATCTGTACTTAAAAATGGGTAGCGATTGTTAATATATGTTTCTCCAGTAGATTTCAAATGAGCCTCAATTGCTATTATTTCAGAAGCCATATTCCCCCAATTTGGCTTCATATAACGATCAATATCTAAAATATTGTGACCTACTATGCTAGTTATGCTGCTGGTTCTAAATAAAAGATCATTAGCTGGATTAGATAAAATATATTTATCTGTAGTAGTATCTTTTAGATGTGCTGGATGCGCGCATGAATTAACCAGTTGTTCAACTAATTTATTTGATATATGAGTCATAACAAGAAAATCGATTCAAAAAATTAAAGATTTAAACTACATTTATAAATTACCCTCTATTTTAGCATCTAATTTCACGTTAATTATTTAATCCTTGTCAATGCATAAATCAATGATTTATATAAATTACTATTACGATAATTAAACCTAAACTCAAATAAAGTTATTGGCTGCGCAAATGGTGATAAAAATTCTAAACATTGAAATATAAAGTCTATCGTCGTTAATCATCACAGTAGATTAAAACATGGCAAGAAGTTGGCAAAGATAATGGATTTTAGGTTTTTGGATACGGCGTATTCATATCAAAAACACTCTAAACAAAATCAATAGTTACCCCACAATGACATTATGAAATTTGGCTTTCAGTATAATATGCTATAATTTCCCATCAAAATACTAGATTTATCCCCCAGATTAAAAACTATCACTTTTTAAAAGAAGCGGCAATGAAGATTTTATATAAAACTTTACTAATTTGTACAAGCCTTGGTTGCTTTAATTTATCACTAGCTTCCGAATCAGCTGTAAACATGGATAAAGTATCCGCTTCATGTCGTTGCCTGCCTACATCGCCATGCTGGCCTACAGACAAGCAATGGCAAGAATTTAGTAAACAACTTGATGGTAAATTAGTCAAGCCTGAGCAACTTACTTTAGCTTGCCAAACGAATATAAATAGCAAAGAGTGCAAGAGTCAATTAGAAAATATTAAAAATCCGTTCTACGTCCAGTCACAGCCTGGTGGCACTCAAACTCAAGGTTGGCTTAATGCCTGGTCAAATACACCAAGTGTATATGCCATACAAGCCAAGACAACTCAAGATATTGCACGAGCTGTTGACTTTGCCAGAGAGCATAATTTAAGAATCGTAGTCAAAGGTGGCGGGCATGATTATTTAGGGCGTTCTTCTGCACCAGATTCACTACTGGTATGGACGCATGATATGCGAGAAGTAAAATATATTCCTAATTTTGTACCAACTGGCGCTCCAGAGCATGAGTCAGCAATTCCAGTAATAACTGCCGAAGCAGGTACCAGATGGATTGAAGCATATAATGTTGCAACAAACCAAAACCATTTGTATGTTCAAGGCGGTGGATGTGCCAGTGTCGGTGCTGCAGGTGGGTTTATCCAAGGCGGTGGTTTTGGCAGCTTATCCAAAAAATTTGGTACTGGAGCAGCAGGTATCGTACAGGTTGAGATTGTTACCGCAAATGGTAACACTTTGATCGCTAATAAATACCAAAATTCTGATTTATTTTGGGCTATCCGTGGTGGCGGTGGTGGAACTTATGGAATTGTAAGTAAAGTAACTTTAAAACTACATCAACTACCGACAAGTTTTGGAATCTACAGTGCACAAATTTCCGCAAAAAATGACGAGTCTTTCAAAGTGTTAATTAAAAAATTCTTGGACTATTATGCACATCAGCTCAATAATGAACACTGGGGCGAACAGTTTGCTTTTAATTCCAAGAATCAGCTAAATGTTTTCATAGTATATCAAAGCTTAAGCGCAAATGAAGCCAACAATGTCTGGAAAGATTTTATTTCATGGATCAATCAGAATAAATCTGACTTTACCATTACAACCAAAAACATCCAAGTTCCACCAACTGATATGTGGAATTATTCTTACTGGAAACAGCATTATCCTGATATGGTAACAGCAAATACTATGCCTGGCGCCCTAAAAGGTGAATACTGGTGGTCATCCAATACCGGCGAAGCATCACAATATATCTATACCTATCAGTCGTGGTGGATGCCTAGTGCATTACTGTCTAATGACAAGGATTTAAACAAATTGAGCACAGCTTTTTTTAATGCATCCCGTGCTGGTAATGTCTCTATACATATTAACAAGGGTCTAGCTGGTGCATCTGAAGATGCAATTACAAGTACTAAAGAAACCTCAACCAATCCAAGCGTATTTAATGCTGATGCTTTAGTCTTAATGGGAGCTGGTAGCGATAAGGTAATTAATGGCGTTAAAGGGCGTGAGCCAAATTATAAAGTAGCACAAACAACCGTTAGTACTATTTCTGCGGCAATGAAAGAACTGATTGATTTAGCACCTAATAGTGGAACTTACGCTAATGAGGCTGATTACTTTCAAAAAAACTGGCAACAGGATTTTTGGGGCGATAATTATTCCCGATTACTGTCAATAAAGCAAAAATATGATCCTCAAGGCTTATTTTATTGCCATCATTGTGTTGGCAGCGAATTTTGGGATGAAAAAGGCATGTGCAAAATTAAGATAAACTCAACCTACTTACGCTAACCGCAGTAATAAGATTACTACCTAATGCTAAATATTGCATACGAAGATAAATTAAATTTTTCTTAGGTTGTGATAGAATGTCGACTCCAACTCACGCTGAGGTCGGCATATTTATTGAATAGTTATTTTGAGCCACTAATTATTACTACATATCTTTAACCGTAATCTGCATTACCAGATCCGCGATATTAACGCTAGTATCAATTGCATTCTCGATGCTTTTGTAAATTTCTTTAAGTTTGAGGATAGTAATCGTATCGTAATTACCAGAGTACATTTCTTTCATGGCATGGCGCAGATCTTCAACTGCGCTATCATCAAACTCATCCGTTTTTTGGTCATCCGAAGAAATACGTTCATAATTACCATTTTTCAAGGCAATCATGATATCTACCAATACTTTGGTAATATTTTGCAAGGTAGTAGCGCTACGGATTAGACAATCATCGGCTTTTGTGTCAATGCTATAGATTTTAAGCTTTTGATTGATCTTAACAATTCGCTTAGTTAACTTTAAGAGTAAAACTGATAACTCTTGGATATCACCACGATCTATTGGCGTAATAAACTGATTACTTAGCTGAACCAATACTCGCTTATTAATCTCAACTGCTTTTTGCCGCTGAGAACGTAAATCAGATGATAATTGTGCCTCGTGCGCTTTATCGGTAGTGTTGATAATCGCGGTAAAAATATTAGCTGACTCGTGCACATTGGCAGCCGCTTCAACAAACAAATTAAAAAAAATGTCACCCTTACTCGGAATTATCGTTTTAATAATGCGTCGTAGCACAAAAATCTCCTCATGTTATCTACGGTAGTTATCATATCATATATACTCGTCGTGCTCAACTTATAGGTGTTCAAAGTATACCTTCTTTTATTTGCCCGATGCAATTTAAGATAGTCTCAGGTAAGACCTGTTGCAAACAATTATAATGCCCAAATTTACACGTTCGTGCAAAGCATGGTGCACATTCAATCTCTATTTTTTGGATAATTGCTTTGTCTGATAATGGCGGAGTAAAGCCTGGTGACGATGAACCATAGATCGCAATTACTGGCACATTAACCGCACACGCCACATGCATTAACCCCGAATCATTGCTAACCACTGTTTCTGCACAAGCCAACAAATCAATAACTTCAACCAAATTGGTTTTACCACAAAGATTATGAATATCGGGCGTAATTGAAGCCTGTCTAACAATATCTTCGGCAAGTTCAGCATCTTTAGCCGAGCCCATTAACCAAATTTGATAGCCGTGCTGTTGTAATTGATTGGATAATTTAGCAAAATGAGCCGTTGGCCAGCGTTTAGCTGGACCGTACTCTGCAGCAGGAGCTAAACATATAACTGGTTTATCTAAAGACAGAGCGAGATTTTGCAATGCTTTGCTTTGATTAGACTGATCAATGGCAAACTCAGGATAAGGAATATTTTCAAGTTTATTACCACTATTTGCCAAAGCACAGAAACGGTCAATCATGAGTGGTAACGCTTGCTTGTCTAAACGATAAGAGTCGTTAAGCAAACCGTAACGCATTTCACCAATAAATCCCGTACGGCGTTTAATCCCAGCAAAAAAAGGAACTAATGCGGACTTGAGTGAATTTGGCAGAACAAAACATTGATCATAACGCTCTTTAGCTAATTGTCGTCCAAGACGAAAACGTTTAGCTAAACCAAATTCACCATGCTTGAATGGATTAATGAATACCTGATTAATCTCAGGCATTCGTTTGGCAACATCTTTTGCCCAGTCATTAACCAAAATATCAATTTGGCAAGCATCACCACGCTGCTGTTTTAAAATTTTGAGCAGCGTTTGACTCATTACCATATCGCCAACCCACGAAGGCGCAACTACTAGTATTTTATAAGGCTTAACCGTGTTCAAGATAAGTTATTTCACCAATTTATAATGAGTTGAACAATACGGACAAGTAATTTCCTGATTTGGCTCTTTTTCGATTTTTAGAAATACACGCGGATGCGCATTCCACTTAAGCATATCAGGCATTGGACATTGTAATGGTAAATCGCTAGCACTAACTTCAATTGATTTTTGCTTATTTTCATGTAACATATTATTTCCTTTTATAACTTACTAATTAACTCTGGAACTACATCAAATAAATCCCCGATCAATCCATAATCGGCATATTCAAAAATTTGTGCGTTTGGGTCTAAATTAATCGCTACCACTGTTTTAGAGTCTTTCATCCCCGCAATATGCTGTACTGCGCCAGAGATTCCGATTGCTACATAAAGTTTAGGCGCAACTACTTTTCCCGTTTGCCCAACCTGACAATCATTACTAGCATAACCAGCCTCAACTGCCGCACGCGATGCACCTACGGCACCACCTAGTTTGATCGCCAAACCATGAATTAATTTATCAAAATCTTCTTTAGAACCTAATGAGCGTCCACCAGTTACAATCAGCTCGGCATGAGCAAGATCTATTGTATCATTATGAACTAATTCTTCACCTAAATAACTTAATTTATCACTGCTTGCTGGAGTGAAATCATTTGCTTCAACACTAGCAGCGCTACCAGCCTCACTGTAAGCAGCAAAACTAGTTGTACGTATTGTTAACAGTTTAATTTCCTCAAATGATTCTACTTCTGCCAGAATATTACCCGCATACATTGGTTTCTTAAAGATATTGGGAGAAACTATCTCAACCACTTCGCTAATCTGGCTCAAATCTAGAATCCCGGCAATTCGCGGTAATAAATCTTTCCCATAGCTATCTGCAGCAATTAATACATGAGTATAGTTTTTAACTATTTCAGCCAAATTGTCCGCTAGCAAAGTCGCTAGGTTATTTGCATCAGTCACATTGTTAAATAACATTATTTTTTCAACAATTTTTAGTTCCTGAATCGAACTATAATCCGCACTACCTAAAATTAAAACATCGCAATGTCCATTGATACACTTAGCAGCGCTCAATACATTTAGCAAATTATCATTTAGCTTTTGTGCTTTGGCGGAAGTAATTACTAAAATTTTCATCTTACATCGCACCTTTCTTGATTAAATCTAATAATTCGCTGCTAGAGTCAACAAATTTACATTGTTTTTTAACTTCGCCATCCATAACTTTAACCAATCTAGTACGTGCATTCAGCTCTAAACCAAGTTCTGCAACCGCAATTTTCTCAATCGGTTTCTTCTTAGCCTGCATCAATTGTGGCAGCTTGATAAAACGTGGTTCATTGAGATATAAATCAGCACTTACCACCGCTGGTAATGTCAACTCAAGCTTTTGCGTACCACCATCAATTTCACGGCGTGCAATCAGACTATCCGCATTTACTTCAAGTTGTGAAACAAAGGTTGCTTGCGCAATCCCCAATTTACCTGCCAGCATTTGTGCAACTTGATTGGCATCGTCATCAATCGCCTGTTTACCGAGCATAATTAATTGTGGCTGTTCCGTGGCTACGATTTTTTGCAAAATATTGGCAATGTTAATTGGCTCATAACTTTCATTACTTTCAATCAAAATTGCCCGATCACAACCCCGTGCCAGCGCATTACGCAAAGTTTCTTCACATTTAGCACTACCGATAGATACCGCAACGATTTCAGTTACAATACCACGTTCTTTGAGGCGCACAGCTTCTTCAATCGCATTTTCATCAAATGGGTTTAGTGACATTTTACTATGTTCGATTTCTACATTACTAAAATCACTCTTCACCCGAACTTTTACATTCGGGTCAACTACGCGCTTCGCGCAAACTAATACTTTCATAAATTTCCTATACTTAATTTAGCCGCTATTTGGGCGAGATACTTCCCCTGCGCTAAAGCCAGCGCTTTTTCTTCTTTACTAATTTCCAAATCAGCATTACTCCCCGCCAAATGCGAGACACCATATGGTGTTCCCCCACTACGAGTAGTTAATAATTCAGAATTAGAATAAGGTAGGCCGACAATACACATACCGTGATGTAATAATGGCAACATCATTGAAATCAAACATGACTCCTGCCCTCCGTGCATTGAACCACTGGACGTGAAAACACAAGCAGGTTTACCTATCAATGCTCCTGAGAGCCATTCACCGCTGGTACTATCCCAAAAATACTTCATACTGGCTGCCATATTACCAAAGCGTACTGGTGAACCCAATGCCAAACCGACGCATTCATTTAGATCTTGTAGACTAACATATGGCACACCACTATCAGGAATCTCTGGCGCAGTTTGCTCACATACGGTAGATACTTTTGGAACTGTTCGCAATCTGGCACTCATGCCAGAAACACTCTCAATTCCACGAGCAATCAGCTGTGCCAGTTGTTTCGTTGCACCAGTAGTGGTATAAAATAATACCAAAATTTCTTTATTTGTCATTTAGATTAAATAATCCCTTGCAACTTTAAATCATTTTGAGTTACAATAATATTATAGAAATAAGCTATACTCGTACACACTCATTAACATTAGCGAAAATAAAGCTACTGACTAAGAAGCTGGTTTCAGTATAGGTTAAATTAGCTCCATATTATACCAAAGCTATCGGAGCTTTTTACAGATAAGTACAAAATGCGAAAAAAAATATTACTCAACATATTGTTATGCTCAGCATTATTTGCTAGTCGAGCTGATAATCTAGCACTTAGCATGCAGCAGCTTAGCCAAAGCCCAATGCGTACAGATAGCAATCTTTGGCAACGAATGAATGATGGTTTTGCTCTAGATCACAGTGAAACTAAAGAAGTAAAGTATTGGGAAAAGCGTTATAGTAGCCCCAAATATTTTAATATCATCATGCAAAATGCTGCGCCCTACCTCTATTTCGTAGTTACTGAAATGGAACGTCGTGGTGTCCCGACTGAACTGGCATTAATTCCAATTGTGGAGAGCACCTATAATCCCAACGCAGTTTCTCCGGCAGCAATTTCTACTGGAATGTGGCAATTTGTTTCAAGCTCCGGCAAACGTTTTGGTATGATTCAAAATTCAGATTTGGATGAGCGCAAAGATATTGTAAAATCAACCCGGGCTGCCATAACTTATTTGCAGTATCTCCATGATATGTTTGGCAGCTGGGAATTAGCAATTGCTGCTTATAACTGGGGTGAAGGAAATATCAATACCGCGGTAAATAATTCGAGCAGTCGTAATTTTTATGACTTGGATGTGCGCGATGTTACCCATCAATATGTCCCCAAAGTAATTGCATTGGCAAATATAATTCAAAACCCACGCAAGTTTGGGATTAAATTGACCAATCTGCCTAATCAACCGTATTTTGCAATGGTGAACCCACAATCGCCACTAAAAATTACTGATTTTATGACAATGTCAAATTTATCGCCAGCACTTAATAAAAAGCTTAATCCCCAATATAACTCAACCAGTTATAGCGTGAGTCCAACTCAACGCCTACTCTTACCAGTGAGTAACCAGCCAACTTATTTAGCCGCGATTGGATCTAATATAAATTATACACCTGCGCAAATAACCTCTCCAATGGATCCAGTTGTCACTGCAAGCAATGCCACAAGTAGCGACAACTCAAATTCGGCAGCGACGAATAACAATAGCAATGATGGAATTGCCGCCTTAGCTGCAGCAAGCAGTGTCAGCAATAACCAAGTCAATAACACAGATTCGGGAGCAACAACAGCTGGATCGGATCCAATTGGCGATGAAGCTGCAATAAAACTCAGTGATAATGAAGCCGCTCAAGCTACTGCTAGCCCTAAAGCAACCGAAAATGTTTCTAATGGTAATCAGGCTACGGTAAATGATTTGCTAGGTGGTACTAGCACTGCTACTGTAGCTAAAAGCATGAATAACAATAGCGATAGTAAAAATGGCTTCACCAATTATGTCGTAGTCTCTGGCGATACTTTGTATTCAATTGCCAAACGCTTCGCCGTTCCTGCAGAAAAAATCAAAGCTGATAACCAAATGGTTGATAATAATGTTAAATTGAATCAGGTCTTGCTAATTCGTACAGGCTCAAGCAATTCGTAAAATCAAACTGCCAAACTTAAGCTATAACTAAGGCTATGCAAGAAGCCTAATGTCATTTAAACAATAAAAAAGAAAACTATGTCAAATACACAACAGCATCATGCCACTACCTATACCGGAGATATTGTAGGTGGTGTTCCAGTAATCACGCATTTAAACCTTGATGATTTAGAGTCGGGTAAAATTTATCGTTTTATGTTCCAAGGCAGCAATATGAATATTGGGCAACACTGGTATGTGCCTGTGATGGTTGCCAAAGGAAGTAATTCAGGCAAAAAATTGCTTCTTAATACCGGAATACATGGTGATGAACTAAATGGTTCACGGGTGATTCAGCAATTATTTGCAACCTTAGATGCAACACAACTCAATGGAAGTATTATCGGAGTTATTCAAGCTGCGCCCAATTCTTTATTTCACATAAGCCGTACATGGTACTCTTCTACCGATAGTGGTGAATTTACCAATATGAATGGGATTTTTCCTGGTGATAAAAATGGTAACAGTGCCCAAATTCATGCTTATTTACTTTGGAATAATTTATGGCATAACAACTGTGATTATGCTATTGATCTGCATAGCCAATCCACTGACACCGAATACCCGCTTTTTGTCTTTGCTGATTATCGTAATCCAGCAATAAAAACCATGGCAGAATTAATTCCTGCTGACCAGATCAAAATCGATGAAGGCGAGAAAGGAACTGTTGAGACCACTTTTGTCGAACATGGGATTCCGGCTATCACCATTGAAATTGGCGCAGCACGCAGCTACCAATCCGAATATATTAATCGAACTCTTGAAGGTATCAAAAATATTTTAAATCATTTGCAAATACTGGATTACCCAATTGGGCACAATGCCGCGAGTTATGGTAGCTTCATCGGTAACCAAATGCACTCGGTTAAGGCAGTGACTGGTGGTTATGCCGAAGTCAAAGTAAGTTTGGGTGATGATGTTGTCCAAAATCAAGAAATCGCGCTTCAACGCAACGCATTTGGCGATGTAATTCATAGATATCTGGCGCCTGTTGATGGTCGAGTTCTCTCGCTCGGAACTGGTGCAACCCGTGAGGCTGGTGGATTGTTGGTCAGGATATTAAGCCAAGAAGCAGGTTAATCAAATTCTGAAATATTATCGGTTTTTCTGTATTGATTTTTGCTATCGTCTGAGGTGGTTTGCTACTCGCTGAGAGCGTTGGTGTTCCCGAGATGATAAAATTATTAATCCTCGACTAGAGAATAAGTTAAAATCGAACCTCTTTACAACATGATGAATTAATAAAAATGCTCAATATAAAAAATCTTACGCTTGCTTATGGTCCTAAAATCTTGATTGAAGAGGCTAATCTCCAGCTCTACAAAGGGCAAATTACTGGTTTAGTCGGACAAAATGGTACTGGTAAAACCTCACTCTTTAAACTTATACTTGGTGAAAATCATCCTGAAGCTGGTGATTGTGACTTGCCATCTGATACTCTAATTAGCTATATTGAGCAAGAAATCGAAGATGTTGAACAGGAACTAGTTGAGTATGTCCTGATGGCACATAATATTTATGCCGAAGATCATACCGATTTACCTGAATACTATTCACTGCGCCCCAATGCTGAAAAACTTTTAATGAATTTAGGTTTTCAGCTCGAAGAATTAAGTAAGCCACTCCGTGAGTTTTCTGGTGGATGGCAAATGCGTGCTAATCTTGCCAAAGCACTCTTCTGCCCTAGCGATTTGTTATTACTAGATGAACCAACCAACCATTTGGATATTGAAACGGTAATTTGGCTGGAAACCTGGCTTAAACGCTTTCAAGGTTTGGCAATCATTATTTCGCATGATCGCGAATTTTTGGATAATGTTACCAACCAAACTGTCCATATTGCCAATAAGCAGCTAACCTTGTACGGTGGAAATTACTCAACTTTTGAGCGTACTCGCGCCGAACAAGAAATGCAACAGCAAAAAAATGCTGCGCGTACCCAAGCTAAAATTGCTCATTTACAAAGTTTTGTCGATCGTTTTAAAGCTAAAGCCAGCAAAGCTAAACAAGCACAAAGCCGGATGAAGATGATTGATAAGCTACAATACTCACCTACCATCAGCAGTCAACGCAATTATTCAATTGAATTTTATACTCCTGAATACACCTCGGATTTATTGGTGACGCTCGCGGATGGACAAATTGGTTACCCAGATAAGCCACTAATTAACAATGTAAAATTACAGATCTTTGCTAATGACCGGATTGGCTTACTTGGTAAAAATGGTAAAGGTAAAACTAGTTTGATTAAAGCCATCATTGAGCAAACCAGCTTGCTCTCAGGTACACTGGAAATGAATCCCAAGATCAAGATTGGCTATTTTGCCCAGCAAACTATCGATATGCTCAATGTTAACGATACGCCATTTTCTTTGATTAGTTCAACTGATAAACGCTTAAACCAACAGGAAGTGTTTAATTTCTTGGGGCGCTTTGGTTTTGATGCCACCACGGCTAAACAAAACGTTGAAAAATTCTCAGGTGGTGAAAAAGCACGGTTAATTTTAGCCTCAATCATATTGACTAAACCCAATATTTTATTTTTGGATGAGCCGACCAATCACTTGGATATGACGATGCGTGAACAACTCGCAATTAGCCTGCAAGATTTTGAGGGTGCGGTAATTTTAGTATCGCATGATAAATTCTTGCTACAAAGCGTGGTCGAAGACTTTTATTTGATTGAAGATAATCGATTACAGGATTTCAAAGGCAGTCTAGATGATTATCAAGATTATTTATTAGCTCAAGACCCGCAAGATAATCTGGCAAAAACCAAAGCGAAAGCTAAAAATGCACAACCATCTTCAGCTGTGGTCGATACTTTTAAACTAGGTACGAAGCTACGCCACGAAATCACCCAAGCCGAACGCAGCATCGATAAACTTAATCAGCAAATAGAGAAAATCAATGCCAATTTGGAGCAAGCCAATCAAGCTGGCGACAGCAATAAACTGGTTGAATGGAATAACAAGCTTGATAAGGCACGTATAGAACTTAGCACAGTAGAAGAACAATGGCTAATATTACAAGAGCAATTGGCCGCCCTTTAAGCTAATGCCATTTAAATAAAAAAAGCTCCTGAGCAAAATACTCAGGAGTACTAATGAGAGGAAAAACTAAATTTAGGACAGTTTGCTATACAATTACATGATCAATAATTAGAGCAGCTAATAAAGAAATCACCATGAGCAAGGCATAAATAAAATGTCTTTTCTTAATTGAAGCATTTAATATCAGTGGTATACTACCAAAACCGCTTACTGGAATACGCTCCAAATCAACTTTATTATTCATTATTTTCGAACCTTACTGTATAAATCACCACGTATCATACTACATTAGGCTTTTTTTACCTAGCGGAAATTAATACCACCCAATTATTTACCACCCAAGAAATATGGAGAATTTTCCTTTACTGTATTTTATTATTCTCACGTTATAAAATACTCACTAACAATTTGAGTTACATTGAAATATTTAGTATGAAAATCGTCATTTTTTGGGGCTAATGTCAATCTAATTGGATATTATCCGTAAAGCCAAATTTAATCTTGACCTTATCGCTGATGCGAGCAACTAGGATTATTTGCTATAATACGTTCGCAGAATTAATCTCTGCAACTTTGTAAAGTATAACTAATGCATGAAAAAGATCATGAAACAATCAATCTATCAAACGGGAACAATTAATTCGCTACTCCAAGCTGTTTATGATGGCGATGCGTCGATGGAGAAATTAAGCCAGCACGGTGATTTTGGGCTTGGTGCACTGGATGCAATTGATGGTGAACTAATCATTTATGCTGGAAAATTTTTTAGAGCAAATGCTCATGGACAACTCAATCAATTAGCGCCAGAATCCTGTTCGCCCTTTGCAGTAATAACTAAATTTAAACCTGAACGCTCATTTGAAATCAGTGCTTTGAGTTTTGCTGAGTTAGAACAAAAACTATTACCACAGCTTGTTTCGGCAAACCTGATTTATGCAATCAAAATCGAAGGTCTGTTTAATTATATTGAACTGCGCAGCGAAGAATGCACCTGTCGCCCCTATCGTAAATTAGTCGAAATACTGCCTGATCTACAACGTACTTTTAGCTTTGAGAATATTAGAGGAACTCTGGTTGGTGTATGGTTTCCCAACTATTTGGCGCAAGTGAATGTGCCGGGATTTCATTTCCATTTTATTGATGAGCGACAACAAGTCGGTGGACATGTTTTTGGTTTGGATATGATGAATGGTAAAGTTGAAATTCAAACACTACACGGGCTTGAGCTGGATTTAATTCAATCAGATGAGTTTTATCAGGCAAATCTGGACATAAATAATGGTGCTGCGGTAGCACAAATAGAGCAGGTACGCTCATGATGAAAGAATACACAACGATTGCTCAAACTGAACGTTTAATTATTCGTAAAATCAGACTTGACGATGCCGAGTTTATATTCAAACTAATGAATCAGCCAAGTTGGGTTCGCTTTATTGGTGACCGAGGGTTGCGTTCATTAGAAGCTACCATTGATTATCTTCGTGATGTGGTTCTAAAAACTTATGCTGATTCAGACATCGGCTTATTTGTTATCGGACGTAAAGAAGATGACGTAAAAATAGGAATCACCAGCCTGATAAAACGTAATGATTTACCCCAAATTGATCTTGGTTTTGCCCTACTCGAGGAGTACATCGGATATGGTTATGCTGATGAAGCATCACGTGCAACGCTTGACTATTGCAGCACACAATTAAAACTTGATAGGGTTTTGGCTATTTCACAACCAGACAATTTACGTTCCGCACAACTTTTGCAAAAACTTAATTTTAGCAAAGACAAACTTATAAATCTCAGCCATACACCAAATGAACTACAACTATGGATATATCGCACAGGAAATACATAATCATGCACAAATTTACTAAATTTTGCCTAATCACAATTTGCTCTGGCATCTGGACATTTGCCGAAGCAAAAACCACAACGGCTACACAAAACTTTCTATTTTTAGGTGGTAATCATGACCAACTAGAAAAATATACTAAACAAATTGATAGTCCTGATATTAACGGAGTACAATTAGTTTATAGCTGGAAACTATTGGAGCCAAGTAAGGGAAATTATAACTTTACGCCGATTGAACAAAATTTAAAGTATCTTAATGCCCACCACAAAAAACTATTTATTCAGATTCAAGATCGTTTCTTTGATGCTGATGCCAAAAATGTACCTGCCTATCTAATGAGCGACCCAATCTACGGTGGTGGTATCACACCTCAATATGATAATTCTGGAGAAAATATGCCACAAACCAGCGGTTGGGTTGCGGCGCAATGGAATCCTGAAGTCCGCAAACGCTTTCAAAAACTTATTCAGGCTTTGGCAACAAAATTTGATGGTAAAATTTATGGCATTAATCTCCCAGAAACAGCAATAGATGTGAAAGAACAGGATAAGAGCGGTTTTAATTGCAAAAATTATTTTAATGCCGAAATTGAAAACATGATGGCAACAAAATCAGCCTTTAAACACAGCTATGTCGTACAATATGTTAATTTCTTCCCTTGTGAATGGAATAATGATCACGGCTATATGAGCAAGCTATTTCACTATGCCTCAGCGCATAATATTGGCTTAGGCGGTCCGGATGTCGTGCCATATAAAAAAGCACAGATGCACAATAGTTATCCATTTTTTCATAAATACCGCCATAAATTACCGCTAATTGCCATGGCAGTACAGTCTCCAGATTATAGCTATGTCAATCCAAAGACCAAAAAAACCTATAGTAAAACTGACTTTCGCAAATTCGCCGAAGATTATCTCGGCGCTAGTATTATATTTTGGGATGCAGAATACAACGGCATACACTAATTAATTAGATTTTGTGCTTCGCCGTACATAAAACTCGCAATATTACTTTCAGTAATGTCCAAACAGCGTTGTCGCGACTCTAATGGGCCCCAAGCAATATGTGGCGTCACAATTACGTTCGACATTGTTAAGAGTGGATGATCACTCGAAGGGGGTTCAACGGTCAAAACATCCAGTGCTGCTCCTGCAATAATTTTACGTTGTAACGCATCAATTAAAGCATCTTCATCGATTAACCCACCACGAGCAGTATTGATAATAAAAGCAGACGATTTCATGTTGGCTAAAAATTCGCGGTTAATCAACTTGCTATTTTCTTGAGCTAAAGCACAATGTAATGACACATAATCAGAACGCGCAGCTAGCTCGGCTAAGCCTACCTCCTCAACATCATCAAGATCTTTTCCAGTTCGAGTATAAGCGATCACTTGCATATCAAAAGCAAGGGCTAATTCCGCCACGCGACTACCAATCGCACCCAAACCAACGATGCCCAAAGTTTTGCCAGCTAGCTCTGACATCGGAATTGATAAACCCTCTTCTTTATTCCAACCAGCATTTCGTAATAATGAAACTTGAGTTGTCAACTGAGTAGCGCAATTTAAAATCAATGCCAAAGTCATTTGTGCCACCGCATTTGTACCATAACCCGGTGTATTAACTACGCGGATATTGCGTGCTGCCGCCGCATTAATATCAATATTGTCATAACCAGTTGCTGACACTGCAATCAAGCGAACTGAATCAGGTAGTTGTTGAATAAGTTTAGCATCCAAAACAGCTTTATTAACCACGATAACCGAAGCATTCGCTACCGCAGCCAAAATCTCATCTGGCTGAGTTAGGTTACCATGAATAACCGTTGGCGCTAATTTACTAAAAGCACTAAAATCCAATCCACTACCACAAGTATCGCTATCTAAAATCACTATTTGCATAACATCACTCCCAATATTTTTTATATACTATAACCACTGATATGTATATCCTGCTCTGCCAAAGTTTCTAACCGACATGGATAAGTAAAATCTGGTTGTTCGCGATAGAGTTTCAGCCAATAAATCGCATTATGAATATTTTCTGACAGCAAGCTGACTTGCAACTCTTGTCGGGTATAAATTGCCCGATACTCATTATCTGGATGACCATAACTCATGATTGATTCTTTATAATCCGAAACTACAATCAAGCGGTATGCGCTACTGCACGCTTTAGCAGAATCATAATATTCTTCGCAAGCAAAATTATAATCGTATTTACATCCAAATGAGTAAATAATTATCTTAACACTTGCTTGTGAGAGTTGCTCTAATTCAGGAGCAAATTGATTGAGATCAGCATTACTCTGAATATAGAGCTCTTGTTTGGTATTGGCTAGCATAGCTTTAAATTGCGCGATAAAATTGTCATAGCCAAGTATATGAATAAACTCTTCTTGCGGTTGATGTTGTTGCAGCTCCTTAATCCCAGCTAGTGCTTGATCAAGATTGGTATTAAATTCTGCTCTCAACTTCTCTAGCGCGATATTCGCAGCTTGTGCCTGATATTGTTTGCTTTTACCTGGAATTAGATTTATTAGACCACGCTGATAGAGTTTATCGAGTGCCAGATATACCGAAGGCTTGGGTAGATTGACACGTTTGGTGATTTGTGAACCATTTGAGTTAGGGTTTTGTACAATATCACTATAAACCAAAGCCTCGGCTTTTGCAAGTCCAAGGCTTTCCAAACTTATTAATAAGTTGTGCATTTATTTCTCTTAAATATTTTAGGCATCTTGTCGGGTATCAGCGATCACGATCTCACGGATACAAACATTTTGCGGCTGGCTATATGCAAACTCAATCGAACGTGCAATATCATCCGGATTTAAGCCTTGCTCAATGGTGCTGGCTTTCCATGATTTATAACCATCCACAATCGCTGCATCCGTCGTATGAGAAAGTAATTCAGTCTCTACTACGCCAGGTGCAATCACCGTCATTCTAACATTAGAACCAGCCACTTCGCCACGAATATTTTCAGTTAATGCATGCACGGCAAATTTAGTTGCACAGTAGGCAGCATGATCTGGAAAAGTTTTACGTCCAGCAATTGACGAAATATTAACAATCGTACCGCTATTACGTTTTGCCATCCCCTCAAGTACAGCTTTAACTCCGTTAAGGACACCCATTACATTGACATTTAACATTTGCTGCCATTCAATTGGATTTTGCGTAATCGCATTACCCAAGAGCATAATCCCGGCATTATTTACCAACAAATCAACTGGATCAAATTTAGCCTCAGCTTCACTCACTGCAGCTTGAAAGCTTGCCAAATCCGTAACATCAACTTTACGGCATAAAGTATTTGGAAGGTTTAATTCTTCTAATTTATCAATCCGACGCGCTAAAAGCAATAAAGCATAGCCTGCTTTAGAAAAACGTAGTGCCGTAGCTTTACCAATTCCTGAACTTGCGCCTGTAATTACAACTAATTTTGTCATCTCATTTTCCTTTAAATATTAAGTAGTATAATTTTTACTACCAATATTCTAAACTAACAATGTTACCATTGTCAAATAAGTTTTTAATATGTTAGCCAATTGGAGAGTGTATCTCGCTGCAAAATATCACTTAATCATTTTATTGTATATTAACGATTGCTTATAACAATCTTTAAAGTAGCTTTAGAACAGGCTAAACGTAAATACTCCATTTGCATAGGTATGGCTACTACTACAACTCAGATTAGATGGCGTATTTATTAAACATTGTTCAAAAGATGTGTTTCCAGTTGGAATACCATAACCATCAAGTATTTGATACTGAGCATAAAGATAAACTTGATTATTTTTGGCAACCGAAGTTAAAGAGTTTAACGATCCATAGGTACCAGAATCTACTGGAGCGGCAAAACTGACATTCGTAAGATTACAATCAGTAAATCCACCAAGATTATCAACTGTACACTCCTCTACTATCGCTGGTGCTGGATCTGATGAAGAATTCAGATATGACACATAGGCATAAGAGCGATTATTTAACTGTACAAACGCCATTGAGGTAAGTGGAGATGGCGTGTTAAATTGATGAACCTCAGTACATGCAGACATAGCTATACCCCTCTAATCCGGTTGCTGAATTTTGATCGCTACACCCAGAAATGATATTGCTATTACTAACCAGGCACCGATTTAAGGTAGTAGTATGATTGCTTGTTCCAGTAGCTGTCTCAGTCTGTCCATTTGGATTCTGTGCAGTTATCGTTATTGGATTACTTGTTGGAATTGCACCGCTATCCAATAACTCGTAAGTTATTTTAGCTACTTTTTGCCTACCCAAAGTTTGCTCTGCTACAGTTACTTTTACATCAGGACTGCTGCTATTTACCTGTATCTGCAATGCTGTAAGATCTCCGATATTGTATAAGTAACCATACTGAATTGAATTTTCTCGGGTCAGATAGACCTGATTTGGAGTAAACTGTAGATTAATATTATTACTTTGGGTGGTTACACTATAAACAGTGCTACCAGTGTTTTTATTCGTGATTGCTTTTAATGACTGACTCTTAAAGTTTAGTTTTTCTGCTATGCCATCTAATGATGACACTGTAGCTGTCTGATATGAAGTCTGCACTTTCATATTTTGAGTCAGGTTAACTCCCTGTGGTAATGGTAAAGCTATCTCTACCACGTCACCCATTACTAATAATGAACTTCCTATTCCTGAATTACCGCTATTTACTATCTGATTTGGAATTACATTACCACTCTCATCAACTAACTCTATCGTATTAATTGTTCCGACATTTGGAGATTGTACTACCGCCGTTACCAGTATAAACGGTACACCGCTTTCGCTATACTGGGCTTTTGAATAAAAATATAAACCTATCCCATTGGCATTGGCTGATTCAATATACGGTACTTGCTGTACTCCAATTGCCAGTGGGGTTGCAGCTTCGCTTCCATCACTGTTACTTGCCGTTACTACTGCTCCCCCAGCTATCGTTGATTCCGACACCGAAAACTTAAGGTAACAGCTACTTTTTGCTATTATATTGGCACAGGTTTTGGCACTTGCCTGATCCATCGTTATGCTATTCCCTGATCCTACTTGCTGACCTACACTATAGCTAATACCATTTATATCCACATTTGATGGGTTATATACTCCCATGTAGTTAATACCAGTTTTATTGGCTAGTGATGGTAGTATACTTGGAGCTACAAAGACTAGCTGACTGGCTTCCACACTAGGTACTATACAATTACCGCAGCGACCGCCTCCAGCACAAGCTGAGAGTATCACGGCTACCACCGTTGACAAGGCTATATTCTGTAAATTTTTCTTGTATGAGTTATTATTCTTCTTTAAGCTATTTTTTGCCTTTATCATTCATTTTCTCTCTTCTGAAAGATGATATATTTTTTAGTTATTTTTATTGATGAGTTACTAATAAGGTTATAGCCAACTTAGAATCACAAGTCAGCTATTTTATTCATGAGGATAGTCTGCAATACTCTACTAATACTGTACCAAATTTAAGAGCTAAAGTTTAACAAAGCAAATAATGAGTGGTCAACCATCAAAATGATGGCTTAAATATAAAATAACCAAACCTGACTTCTTCTTCATTGAGAGAAAGCACCTTATATTAATAGTACAAGCAAAAAAATTACAAGTAATAATCTTATGTTAGATTTAAATAATTTGGTGAGTATCTGTCAGCAATGATATGATTCGTATTTGGTAAAAATGATTTAAACTGCGGATTTTTGATTTTAATTGGTAACTTAATCTTATGGCAAAACAAAACTTATGCCCATGTGGCAGTAAACTTAAATACATTAACTGTTGTCAATCATTTATTGATCATAAACTTATGCCGCAAACACCAGAACAACTAATGCGTTCACGCTATACAGCTTATTCGTTGGCAAATATTGATTATATTCAAGAAACAATGCTTGGAGATGCTTTGCAGGATTTTGATGCGGTGGATGCCAGAGAATGGGCACAAAGTATAAAGTGGCTAAAGCTTGAGGTTATTCGTTCAAATATGATCGCAGAAAATAAAGCTATAGTTGAATTTATTGCTTATTATCGACATCAGAATAAAAAACATCAACTCCATGAAATTAGTCAATTTGAGCTAATTAATCAGCGCTGGTACTACACTGGTCAAACTTAGAAATAACACCTACAATCTAGTTTTGGAGTCTATCGTAATTAAAAGCTTTTTCTTGCTGTTGCCATGCTAAAATATAGCACCAAAGAAAGATGGAGATGCGAGTATGCAACAATTTGATTTAGCTAATTTATATGTCGAAGCCAGCGTATTTTGTGCGGTTGTCGAATGTGGTAGCTTTACAAAAGCATCAATAAAACTTGGGATAGCTCAATCAACTGTTAGTAACAAAGTTCAAGCATTAGAAACATATCTAGGGTATGCATTGATGACGCGCAGTACCAGAAATATTAAAATTACAGCACTAGGTCTTAAACTTTATGATTTTGTAACTACGCAACAAAAACTCTTTAACGAATATATTCAACTACAACAAACCAAGAAAGAAACTATCCATGGTAAAGTTAAATTAGTCTTGCCAGAAGTAGTGTCTTATTATCTTGTTACGCCATATATTGGTGAATTTTTGCAAGAACATCCAAATCTTGAACTTGAAATCTACTATCAACATACTGAATTAAATCTCTTTAAAGAAAAATTCGATCTTGCCGTAGTTAACCACATGCCAAAGCAACAAACTATCAAGCTAAAATATCTTGGCAACCAACAGCTCTTCTTATATTGCACTAAAGAATATATTAGCCGTTATGGCTTGCTAACAGATTTAAAAGACTTAGCAAATCATTTATACACAGGTCCAATCAATCATAGTTATAATGCAGAAAAGCCTGTTGATTTTATTTCACAAAACCATGGAGACTTGAGCCTAGAAAATGCCACCCGTATAAAAGTAACCTCAATGTTAAGCGCAAAACAACTTGCCATGAGTGGTCATGCTATTGCTGGTGGTAGTGACCTCGTCTTTGCTGACGAAATTAATAATGGAACTTTTGTAAAACTTCTCCCTGAAACATCAGGTGGTGAAATTTCCTATTATCTTCTTCGCCTACCACAGCATGATAATGCCGCCATCCGTTGCGTTGCCGAATTCATTGAAAACTGTTTCGCTAAGCTTCGTAAAATATAATATTCAGCTCAGTAAATACCTACCACGTTTCACCCATCACAATTTATCATTTAAATGATAAATGTTATCAAGATTAAGATTAATTTCGCAGTAATCAATATGTAATAATTCCGCCCTATGGAGAGCTCACAACCTTGTCAGGTATAAATTATTTACTCTGACTCATGTTAACTATCATTAATTATTACAATTATCAAGGAATTATTTATGTACCATAAATTAAAGAAAATATCTATCATTGTATTATTGCTAAGTTCACTTGCGGCTTGTAACAGTGGAACTGGTAATAATTCAGCAGCGAATAGCAGTACCAGCACACCTTATAGTACGGCGACTATTGCTACAGGAGCTAAAGCTAGCATTAATGTAATGACTACTGGGCAAAAAACCACCTACGCACCTCGTGATGATGGTGAATTACAGCCTGGTGGCGAAATAGATGGAGTGCGCTTTGTTAGCGGAACTGGTGCTGAAGCTGATTGCATTATTGATAAAACCACTGGTTTTATGTGGCCAAAAAATGGCAAATTATTAGCCAAGAGCTCTTGGGAAGACAACCTAAATAAAATCAATGCGATGAATGGTGATTCTGCTAGTGCCGAATATAATTTATGTGGACATACAGATTGGCGGATGCCCAATGCCAATGAGTTAGAGACCTTGGTGAACTATGCCGAATCAAGCAATGCTGCTTGGTTAGAAGCTCAAGGATTCCACAATATTGATCGTAAAGACATGTATTGGAGTTCAACTTCATATAATTTGGATGGCTTTTGCGCGCATGACATGGCATTTGCTACTAGCCTTGACTCAGGTGTAACTGTTGGACGCAATAAATCTAAAGTTGGTGCGCCAATGGCAGCAAATTATTTCCAATATGCTATTCCAGTACGTACTGCCGATAAAAATGCGCCATATCAAGTTCCTGCCACCGGGCAAACTAAAGTAATTCAACAAATATCTGCTAAATGTGATGGTGGAATTAATTATACTTCACCAACTGGATCAGATGGTGATTTACAACAAGGCAAAAAAATTCCGCAAAATCGTTTTGCTAGTCTGTCAAATGGTGAATGTGTCAAAGATAATTTAACTGGTTTAGTGTGGACTACTGATGGTAGCCGGAGCTCACCGATTATCCAAGGTGCTTATGATGCGCTGGGTAATGAAGCAAAAGCTAATGGAATCACTTGGGATAATATGAACCAATACGGTGTTCCAGCGGTTAATCAGAAAAAACTATGTGGACGTAATAACTGGCGCTTACCAACCATTCGTGAAGCTCGCTCGCTATATAATTATAATGTTAGCAAAAATGCCGACTATCTGAAATCAGTTGGTTTTACAATTGACGATCGACTTGAAACAGCTTCATGGTACATGACATCAACGCCATTTGCCTACAAGGGTTCACGTTCAACTAATTTAAGCAATATTGGTATTTCAGCGTGGGACTTACACTTAAATGCCAATCTAACTGGTGATGTTGGACAAAATGGCGATCAAGGAATCATGAAGAACCGTGATTTGCAAAATGTGTTGTTAGTCTCAGGCGGTCAAACCATTGCACCTGTCGCAAAAAGCAAACCAGCCTTGACAGATAAAGTAATCTTTATTACCCAAAATGGTTATACTAATTTCAATGGTATTTCTGCAGCTGATGTAATCTGTAATACAGAAGCAAAAAAAACCAGCAGCTTGATTGACAAAAAAGCCATTTTTAAAGCTTTATTGGTAGCGAGCAATCGTTATCCGTGTAATACTAATGGTAGTTGTGGAGTTGGTAGTTTTAATGATTGGCCGGTACAACCAGATACGAGCTACACCACCGTGGGAAACAATGGCAAAATTATCAGCAATGTAAATGGTGTATTTCAAAATTATCCAGCTGGCTTGATTCGTGATGAATTTGGTTACCCACAAAATCGCTTGTTCTGGACTGGGATTAATGGTGTTTTAGTTGGCGAAAGCTCTACCCTAGTTGGTTGGTCATATGCAAACCAAGATGGTAATTGGACTAAAGTAGTTAATAGTAAATCAACTTCAACGCTTAGTGGCGTGTGGAGCAGATATAGCGATCTAACTGCGGGTGATTGGACATTCCCTAGTAGTGTTACCTCGGCAGGAATCGGAGATAATGGATTTTACCAAGACACACAATTTGGCGATGCGCATAAAATGGTTAAATCTGGTTTTGGCTATGCGACTAAAAATGCAACCCTATTTGATTCATTATCACGTTGGTTAGTCTCAAGTAGTCAACAAATTGGTTGGTTCAGCTCTTCATATTGGACTGGTGCACAAATACATATCATGTGTATTCAACAATAGTATCTTAAAAGCAAGGCAGCATTTATTTGCTGCCTTGCTTTTAATCATTAAAATTATGGATATTTTTATGTATGATCACTTAATTTTACTCTTTAATCAGCGAAACCAGCTTGCCACTCTCAAAACTCCACTCCATCATATCTGCCGTACTTACATCATAAACCCATGCAGAAAGACCAAGGCTCGCTTCCTCCAATAATTTATTTACTACTGGATAGGTTTTTAGATTATTTATTTGATTTAATAAATTAAGGCGCACTCCATCGCTCACATTATCTGGTAACTCATCGCCATAGCCAATGCGAATACGTTTTAACCAGTTGGATAAACCACTATCATCGTTACAAGCACCATTTAGAACGGATTTAACTGCACCACAATCAGTATGTGCACAAATTACAATATTTCTGATACCAAGACTACCCAATGCAAATTCAATAGCAGCAACTTCACTATGCTGTGAATTAGGCTCATAAACTGGCACAACATTACCAACATTACGCACAATAAATAGCTCTCCCAAACCAGAGGATAAAAATGAATTAGGATTTAAACGACTATCCGAACAGGTTATCAGTAAAGTATGTGGGTTTTGCCCTTGTGCTAAAGTTGAAATCAATTGTTTACGCTCTTTGGCAAAATCAACCAAATATTTCTGCATCCCATGGCGTAATACATCTTTGGCTGAATGCTCAACTCCCGAGGCTTCAAGAATTGCTTTGATCTCACTCTCTGTGTGCGTATAACTCCAGACAGGGTTTCCTTGAATATTCGCGTTGATAATATTTTCTTGCTCCTGACTTAAACCATGAAAAATTATTTTAATGCCACCAGAAGCAATTGTTTGTGCAGTAGTGATTAAATGCCCCGCTCCTGAAGAATCCAAACCACTCACTTCATTAAATTCAAATACCACAAAGCGTAATCCTATATGCTCTAAAACATACTCTTCAAGTTTATTTAAACGACCAAAAGACCAGAAAGTCATTCCACCAGTTAAACCAACCCGCATAACTACTCGATTTGTCCATAAACGGATATTTGTTCTCGTTTTTAGCATCCGAATTGCAACCAATAAGAACGCAACGCTAATACCAGCCTGAACACCTTCCACCAAATCAGTGGCAATAATCGCAATAAACGTAATTAAATAAATTATTGCTTCACTACGATCAGTGCGCCAATAGTGAACAAACTCTTTCCAGTTGATCATAGAAATACCCGCACTTAGCAAGATTCCAGCTAAAGCGGCTACTGGTATTTTCTCAATCAAACCTGGAAATAAATAAATTGCTGCCAATACAGCAATAGAATGAAAAACAGCAGAACGACGAGTCTTTGCACCAGCAGCAATATTTACTGATGAACGAGCAATCACACCTGTTACTGGCAAACCACCAAAAATAGCAACGCCAAGATTAGCAGCCCCCTGTCCGATTAATTCTTGATTGGGATTGTGTATATCTCCCTTACCCATGCTATCTACGGCACTTGAAGATAATAAAGTCTCTAAAGATGCTAATGCAAAGACTGCAAAAGCACTCATAACTAAATCTTTCCAATCGGTAATCGCGGTAAAATTTGGTAGGTGCGGCATTGCCAGACTGTGTGGAATGCTGCCAACTAATGTTATATTTTTTAATCCCACAAAATATACAATCAATGAAGGTATGGCAACTGCAATCAATGGAGTTGGCGCTTTGGGGAAAAAGCGTGGCAGAGTTTTTAACGTTGCCAAGGTCATTAATGCGAATCCAAAAGCAACTGGATTCATCGTCTCAATATACGTACCGATATGCCGAATCACTGAAAAAACATGATTTTGATCTGGCGCTGGTAATTGCAACGCTTTGGGTAACTGTCCAACAATAATTATAAAACCAATCCCCGCAGTAAATGCAGCAACTACGGGCAAAGGAACTAGTTTGGCATAACGTCCAAGTTTAAAGACACCAAAAGCTATTTGCAGCACCCCACAAATAATTCCGATTATCAACAAGCCTGTCATACCGTATTGTTCAACATTACTGGCAATAATTACTGCCATGGCGGCAGCTGGACCAGTAACTGCCATCGAAGTACCGCCAAGTATAGCAGCTAAGATTCCACCGATCACGGCAGAAATAAGACCGACTCCAGGCTCTACACCTGAAGCCATCGCAATAGCCAAAGATAATGGTATTGCGATACAGGCAACCGTTAATCCGGCAAAAATATCTTCTTGAAGATATTTTTTACGGAACATTGGTGCAAGTTCACCTTTTAAATAACCAAAACCAAAATACAGTTTAGGAATCATAACCTTATCTCTCCATAGTAGCTAAATTAAAAATGTATCAAACTTTACGTTCTGCAATTGAAGTAACATTATTGGCAATTGTCTTTGTTAAAGAATCCAAAGGTAGATCATTATCATCCGTACCGAATGGATTTTCTAATTCCTCAGACAATATTTCCAGACCAAGCAAGACATAAACCATCATCAAAATCATTGGAATAATAAAATAACCAAATTTATCCACCCAGCCAAATGGAAAGATTAAAGAATAAAACAAGAGAGCTTGTTTAACAAAGAAAGCAAATGCCGCTGGCACGGGGGTATTTGCAATCCGCTCGCAGCCACCTGTCATATCAATCAAATTTACAAGATGCATGTCCATCGCCATATACTGTTCAAAACGAATTTTATCTTGATTGCGTAATTCATTAATCACACCATACATGCGATTAGTCAAATAAATTACAGGATGCTCTACCTCATAGATTACTCCAATTGAATTAAGCTCTTGAGCAATACCCTTGCGATCTTTACGCAAATGTAATTTTATAACTGTAGGTAAAATTCGTAAACAGTCAAAAAAATGAGTATGATTTTGTAAACCAGCAAAGTTATCGAATTTCATGCCAAGGTTACGACAATTATTGACAATATTACCCCAGAGTACACGCCCTTCCCACCAACGAGCATAGGTGGTGTTTACTCGGAAGCTAATGATAATCCCAAGAATAAAACTGAATATCAGATGAAACTGTCCAAGATTCATCATTTCAATTTTTTCAAAGCGATTAGAATACGCATCAATATAGACAATGACAATGGCATATATCGCTAATACCGTCATAATTGGAATCAATTTACGAAACACTTTTTCGCGATAAAAAAATACTAAATGTAATAACCAGGTTCTTAAATTATGAGTTTGTCCTAAGCGCATTATTCATCTCTCCTTTCAATTTATTTTGCTCCTTCTGCTTTAGCCAAAGCTTCTGACGGGTCGATGCTTAAATCAGCCTGTAAAAACTCAGCAGACTCAGGCAATGCCACTTTAAAATCAGTTTCTTCAGCTAACATTAATTGTAAATTACTGGCCGACACATCAAGAACGTGCCCTCCAAATTTTTTATCATCACTTAATAAATGCAAATGATACCCCGGCACATTGAGTGTTTTAGCATATTCTGGCGTCCAAAATCCCACTAGTGTTCCACTACAATCATTTAAATTAAAAACAGCTTGACTATTAGTAGCAGTGACTAAATCAGTGCCCTGTCCACTTTTACATGCAACACGATATTGAATGTGTTTAAATACGCCTTTAATACAAATTGATGTAAAGATATTTTGGGATTTTCTTAGCTTATCAAGTTGTTGGCATAAATCACCCCAGCTAGAGACTTCACTAAGACGCTCTGAAGTCTGTGGTAGAAAATTAGTAGTTGCCCAAAATGGTGCTAATTCGCTATCAGATGCCAAAGCTAAGGAGCCATCGCTTTTTGCATGCCAAACTTCTCCATCCAGCATTATACCTTCACCATCCAGACTATCAAAAGTACCTAAACCAAAATTACCATGCTTTTTTATTTCTGCAACCGTCATACAACCATTATAAATTCCCTGTACTAAGGCTGTTGAAGTTGATACCTGAAATAAGGTGTGATGGCTAATATCCAATTCAGCGGCAAGTGCTGACTCAATTACATGATCGGGCGTTTCGCCAGTACGCTGACAACGTTCAACTACAGCCTGCCACAAAGCAGATGAAATACGTGATTTGATGATATGCCCATAATGAGAATGTTTTTTCATTGCTATCGCCATTAATTCACAAAACTTTGGATTACATCTTGCATCAAACGCATATTATGCGAATAGTCAATCGGAATATGAATCAATACCGGAACTTCAGAGCCAATTGCTTCTTGTAACACTCCCGCAATCTGATCTGCTGATTTGATACTGTAGCCCTTACAACCAAAAGATTCAGCATAGGCCTTAACATCATAATGCCCTAGTTCAACTCCGGCAGTATCACCGGCATAGTGTGCAGCTTCTTGAAATGAAACCATGTCATAGGAAGCGCTATCCCATATCAAATGAATAAATTTCACCCCCAAGCGTTTTGCAGTTTCCAGCTCCATTGAACTGAACAAAAATCCACCATCACCAGATACTGATATTATTCGCTTATCAGGATATAACAAACTTGCGGCTATTGCCCACGGTAAAGCGACACCAAGAGTTTGCTGTCCGTTACTCACTAATACTTGTCTGGCATACTCAGCACCATAGTAGCGATTCATCCAAATATAATTAGAGCCAACATCCAGTGCAATATGCGTATCAGGCGTAATTATTTTTTGTAATTCATGAATAACCCGTAGTGGATGAATTGGAGTTCCATTTAATTGTGCTCCTTCAGCTACCGTTAACTTGTTTTGAGTTAATGCATCAGTAACCGCATTAATAAATTCAGTTTCAATTTTTGGTGCCAATTTACTTGCTAATAAATCAAGCGAACCACCAATCTCGCCAACAATTTCCACTTTAGGCATAAAATCATTGTCCTGATCAGCATTGATAACATCAATCGCAATTAATTTACGACGGTTATTATGATTCCAGATGTTAGGGTCATATTCAATCGGATCATAACCGATAGTGATAATACAATCAGATTGATCTAATAAATGATCAGCTGGTTGATTACGAAATAAACCAATTCGCCCGACAAAAGTTTCACAATCTTTAGGTTGAGCCCACTTACCCGGGCCTTGAAAGGTTGCTGTATATGGAATTTTGGTTTTAGCTAAAAAATTTTGCACGGAACTGGCAACATCTGGTTTTGAGGCTTGCATTCCAAAAATTACCATTGGACGTTTGCTGGCATTAATCAACTCTGCAGCAGCAGCAATTGCGGCTAGCGAACCGACACCTTGCGGAACAATTTTACCCCACTCCCGATCCACATCGCCAGTAAATGGTGCTAAACCAATATCTTTTGGCAGGGAAATAAATGCGGCTCCAGAGCGCCCACTTTCAGCGGCACGAATTGCATTACCCATAATTTCAGTTAGTTGATCAACCGTAACTACTTCTGCACTATATTTAGTAACAGGTTTCATTAGAGTAACTGCATCAAGAGATTGATGTGTTTTTTTAAGTCTTTCATTGAGTGGAACTTCACCGCCAATTGCTAAAACCGGATCACCTTCACTCGTTGCCGTTGCTAACCCAGTTATTAAATTGGTAACGCCAGGTCCTGAAGTAGCAATACATACTCCAACCCGACCTGTAATACGCCCAAATGCGGCAGCCATAAAAGCGGCATTTTGCTCATGACGTACTAAAACCAATTTAATGGTTGAATGTTTTAGTGCAATAAATAAGCTATCAATCTTAGCACCGGGAACACCAAAAACATGCGTAACCCCGAGATTCTCAAGTATTTTAACGATTGCTTGAGAGCAATTCAGCTGCTGATTAATCTCGCCCATTTTTACCACCTTTTAATAATCAATTTACTTTACCAAACTCTAAACACTAGAAAAACAACCATAAACCCTAGCTATCAATATCAGCGATTTCTTTACCAGTTAATGCTTGATTAATTGCTTTATCCATTCGTTTAGCCGCAAAACTATCGGTCGCCTGATTAAGCTCCTCAACCAATTGACGAACTTTTTCCCCAGCAGAATCAAGTTCTATTGCTTTTTGCTCAATTGCAATTTTTAGTTTCATACATGCATGGTTAATTTGCGTTAGCTCAGCCTCATCAAGCAAATCTGCATCCGCAATTAAAGCCTTCTCAACTGAATCTAAAATCGCTCGTGCATCAACTACCGCCTCCTGATATTGACGCTGCTGAATATCTTCACTTGCATGGCTGATTGAAGCTTGTAACATTTCACCTATCTGTTCATCATTCAAACCATAGCTAGGCTTAACCTCAATATGAGCAGCAACACCACTAGTCATCTCTTTAGCTTGAACCGAAAGTAGGCCATCGGCATCAATTTGGTAACTAATCCGAATCCTAGCTTGTCCAGCAACCATCGGCGGAATTCCCCGCAAAGTGAATTTAGCTAGCGAACGACAGTCCTTGACCAATTCACGTTCACCCTGTACCACATGCACACTCATCGCAGTTTGCCCATCTTTGTAGGTAGTAAAATCTTGTGCACGCACTACGGGAATAGTTGAATTACGCGGAATGATCTTCTCTACTAATCCCCCCATAGTTTCAACACCGAGCGACAACGGTGTTACGTCTAAGAGTAACCAATCATCTTTTTTATTACCAACTAAAATATCAGCTTGAATCCCAGCACCGATTGCAACTACTTCATCTGGATTAATGGAAGTTAAAGGAGCACGCCCAAAAAACTCAGTCACAGCTTGACGAATTGCCAGCATCCGGGTTGAACCACCGACCATAATTATTTCATCTATTTGCTCTTTATCAAGCTTGGCATCGCGCAATGCTTTTTTAAGTGGCATAAGTGTTTTTTGCACTAAATATTTGACTATTGTCTCATATTCAGCCCTAGTTATAGTTAAATTCACAATTCGTTTATTAGATAATACCGCACTAAAGGCAACTTTTTCTTTATCCGCCAGCTGTTCTTTAACTAATTTAGCGCGAGTTAATAACTGAGCTGTATCTTCATCAGTCAGTTGTGAAAGATTAGATTTTTCTAGGATATAGCAATACAGGCGGTGATCAAAGTCATCTCCCCCCAATTGCGTATCTCCGCTAACCGACAACACTTCAAAAACACCTTGATTTAAACGTAAAATCGACACATCTAGTGTTCCGCCACCCAAATCATAAACTAAGAATGTACCGTCTTGCTTGTTATCCAACCCATAAGCAATCGCAGCTGCGGTCGGTTCATTAAGCAAGCGTAAAACATTTAGACCAGCAATTTCACCTGCATACTTGGTTGCCTGCCGCTGTGCATCATCAAAATAAGCTGGAACTGTAATAACCACTCCGGCAGGCTCTTCACCAAGTGAGTCAACCGCAAGATTACGTAAATAGGTTAAAATATCTGCGGATACCGCAATCGGGTTTTTTATACCCTGGCGAGTATTGATTTGAATATTAGCATCAGATTTCGCAGCAAATTTATACGGATAGACTACATCAGGATCGAGATCAGCAAACCCACGCCCCATAAAGCGTTTAATTGAAACCAGCGTATTTGCTGGATCACTAACCCTTAATTTTAACGCTTCGTACCCAACGCTTAATTTATCACTACCATAATTGACAATTGAAGGAATTAATTTAGCACCGTTACTGTCACAAAGAACCGTTGCTTCACCACTTTTAACGGTTGCTACCAATGAGTTCGTTGTTCCCAGATCAATCCCAATTGCCACATTATGCTGATGTGGCGCACCGGACATATCCGGTTCTGCAATTTGTAATAATGCCATTTACATATTCCTATTTTGAATAATACACGTCTTTTATATAGGGTTAAACTCGAATTTTGCAACTTTTGATACTTAGATAAACTGAAATATTCACAGAAATGTTTATTTCGTTATTTGCCAAAACCAAGAAGAATACAAATCAGTACCGTTTTATGATAATTAATTCACTATACTCAAACTGATTCGAAATCCTAGTAGGCGATTTATGACGAAGCCTACACGTAGTAAGTAAGGAGTAAATCAACGACCCAGGATGATGAATCTGATTAAGTATACATTGAGCTAAGAATATTAGCAACCAACTGCTCCAGCTTATTATAAAAAGCCAGCTGTTTAATCAATTCAGTGATTTGTTGGTATTGCCCAATGGTAAATAACTCACCAATTTTAACTGCTAACGAATTAGATTCTTTTGCCAAATTTTTCTCAATTTCCTCCAAAGCATCAAAATCTCCACTATCTTCTGCCTCCGAAATCTGTTCGCGTAATTCGATTTGTGCCATCAGAAATTCATTGCTAAATTTAGTATCATGCACTAAATCAACAGTAATACCGTGCAGTTGCAATAGGTAAATTGCACGAGACAATGGTTCGAACAGAGTTGTATATGCTTGATTAATCTGGCTAGAAATCACCAATGCTTGATTAGTAATCCCAGTACCTTCGGCTGCAAAATTATCCGGATGATACTGTTTTTGTAGAGTACGCAAACTGTCTTGCAACTCACGCAAGTCCACTATATAGTCCTGCGGTAAACCAAAAAGTTCAAAATAATTTTGTTTTAGCAATTCGTTATTCATTTATTAAGTTTCTTTATATCAGTAAAAAGCCCCGGCACAAACGGCAAGGGCTTCTTTTCATATTATCTACTGCGGTTTTAATTAGATCTAAAATCTAAACAGTGAAGCTTTCCCCGCAACCACATTCGTCTTTAACATTAGGATTAGTAAATTTAAACCCTTCCTGTAAGCCTTCTTTAGTGTAGTCAAGGACAGTTCCATCGAGAAACTGCAAACTTTTAGCATCAACAAAGATACTAATTCCATTAGACTCAAATTTATGATCATCGCTTGCCGGAGTATCAACAAACTCAATCTTATAGGCTAATCCAGAACACCCGGTAGTTTTTACGCCTAGACGCAAGCCAACACCCTTGCCCCGCTTAGCTAAAAAAGCCTGAACACGTGCGGCAGCAGTTTCAGTTGCACTTATTCCCATTTGAAACTACCCTCTTTATTTTGAATTTTTAGATCGATAGTCAGCAACAGCTGCTTTAATTGCATCTTCAGCTAAAACAGAACAGTGTATTTTCACTGGAGGTAATTCAAGTTCTTCCGCAATATCGCTATTTTTGATAGCCTGAGCTTGATCTAAATTTTTACCTTTTAGCCACTCTGTCACCAATGATGATGAAGCAATTGCTGAGCCGCAGCCATAAGTTTTAAATTTTGCATCTTGAATGATACCATCTGCACCAACTTTAATTTGAAGCTTCATAACATCGCCACATGCCGGAGCACCAACCATGCCGGTGCCAACTTGGGCATCATTCTTATCTAATGCACCAACATTACGTGGATTTTCATAGTGATCCACAACTTTATTTGAATAAGCCATGATAATTTCTCCTTAATGTAAAATTACGTCACGTTGGGTATCATGCGAACTCCATTCGAAGTTTGCTACATCAATCCCATCTTTGTACATTTCCCATAGTGGGGAAAGTTCGCGTAATTTAGTAACTTTTTCTTGTAATAGCTTAACAGTATAGTCAACTTCTTCTTCAGTATTAAAGCGACTAATGCTGAAACGAATTGAGCTGTGCGCTAATTCATCATTGCGCCCTAATGCGCGTAAAACATATGATGGTTCCAGTGAAGCAGATGTACAAGCAGAACCGCTGGAAACCGCGATATCTTTTACCGCCATCATTAATGACTCACCTTCAACATAGTTAAAGCTTACGTTCAGATTATGTGCCACACGATGCTCAAGGTCACCATTAAGATAAACTTCTTCCATTTGCTGTAAACCAGTTAGTAATTTATCACGCAAGTATTTTATGCGTGGCAACTCGCTATCCATTTCCTGAACAGCCAATTCAAAAGCTGCACCCATACCCACAATTTGATGGGTTGGTAAAGTACCCGAGCGAAAACCGCGCTCATGCCCACCACCGTGAATCAATGGTTGTAATCTTACTCTTGGTTTACGACGTACATAAAGCGCTCCAATACCCTTAGGTCCGTAAACTTTGTGTGCAGAAAAGCTCATTAAATCGACATTTAATTCAGCCAGACTAAATTTAACCTTACCTACTGCTTGAGCTGCGTCAACATGAAAGATAATTCCTTTTTCACGGCACAGATTACCTATCGCCACTACATCCTGAACTACTCCAATTTCATTATTGACATACATCACTGAAATTAATATCGTGTCCGGGCGAATTGCCGAAGCCAGTTTAGTTAAATCCAGAAGACCATTAGTTTCAGGAGTTAAATAAGTTACCTCAAAGCCGATACGCTCTAATTCGCGCATTGTATCTAGCGTTGCTTTATGCTCAGTCTTCACTGTAATTAGATGCTTTCCTTTATCCTGATAAAATAAAGCCGCACCTTTTACTGCCAAATTGATTGACTCAGTCGCTCCCGAAGTCCAAATAATTTCTTTACTGTCACAACCAACTGCGCTGGCTACCTGTTCACGTGCGTACTCAACTGCAGCTTCAGCAGTCCAGCCAAAACCATGTGAACGCGATGCCGGATTACCAAACTCATTGGTTAAGAAAGGCATCATTTTCTCTAATACTCGCGGATCCAATTTAGTGGTCGCTGCGCTGTCCAAATAAATTGGTAATTGCAATGTCATTTTATATGTATTCCTTTAACTACGACAGAACATAATTTTGCTAGGCTCACTTGTTTCTGCCTTGCTTAATAAATCTTTAAGGGTTATTTTATCTAGGTAACCATACATTTCATTGGTCAAACCTGCCCACAAATCATGAGTTAGGCACTTGGTATTATCTTTGCAGTTACCCTTGCCGCGACAGGTTCTCGCATCCATATCTTCATCAACCGCTTTAATGATTTCTGAAATAGGAATTTGATCCAATTCACGCATCAAAACATAACCACCACCAGGTCCCTTATAACTTTTTACTACTTGGTTTTTACGTAACCGAACAAACAACTGCTCCAAGTACGACAGAGAAATATTTTGCCGCTCACTAATGTTATACAGCGTAATTGGCTTTTTATTATCTTCGCTGTAAATCGCGATATCCAACAGCGCCGTAACCGCAAATTTTCCCTTAGTTGTCAATTTCATATCTGATATATCCACAAAATAATTAATGAAGATATTGTACATTAACCTACTAAAAGTGTCAAGTAAATAACACTATTTTTACTAGACTTATTCAACCCACCCCATATTATATAATACCCGACTAATTTAGTCAACTATATTCACCAACAAGAACCCTATTGATTTGCTCAAGTTTTTAACAGAATAACTCAGCCTTGGTATGTGCGCTGCAGCATCAGAAGTATACTGTAGCATAAATGCAAATCACTCAAGAATTGAAAGCATAAAAAATGATTAGAATTTTCTCAACAATACAACAACTTAACCCATTTTTATCTTGACAAGGCAAGTGCTTTAAGCTTAAAATACTTGCCTTATTTGCTATTAGCCATCAAAGCTAAGTGTTCAAAAAGCGGATTTTATACCCGACTCAAATTAATACAATTTTTAAATTTGGAATATTCAATTATGGCAAACTACATCTGGCAAAACGGTAAACTAGTTCCGTTCGAACAAGCAACTACTCACGTAATGTCTCACGCGCTACACTATGGCACTGGTGTATTCGAAGGAATACGCGCCTATGAATTAGCTAGCGGCGAAACAGCGGTCTTAGCGTTATCCGAGCACATCGACAGAATGTTTGTCTCTTCTGACCCAATTGCGATGAAAATACCTTATACTAAAGAAGAAGTATGTCAGGCAGTTGTAGAAACCGTAAAAGCGAATGCATTGAAGTCATGCTATATTCGCCCTTTGGCTTACTATGGTTTACCGCCAACCAAAGTACGTGTTCGCCCTGATCCTAAAACACCAGTAGAAGTAATTGTTTACTCTTATGATATGGGTGATTATTTACCTGACGTGGCACTTGATGTAAAAATCAGCGACTTTATCCGCTTGCACCCTAAATCAACTGCAGTCGGAGCTAAAATTTGCGGTCACTACGTAAATAGCTTACAAGCTTTATTACAAATTAGTGGAACTAAATACAATGAATTAATTATGCTTGATTATGAAGGTTATGTGTCTGAAGGAAGCTCTGACAATGTATTCATGATTAAAGATGGTGTAATTTATACGCCTGAACTAGGAACAATTTTAACTGGAATCACTCGCAAAATCGTAATTGGTTTAGCGCAGGATCTAGGCTACAAAGTAGTTGAAACTAAAATCAAGCCTGAAGAATTATACGCTGCTGATGAAGTATTCTTTACAGGTACAGCAGTAGAAGTTCGTGCAGCTGGCACTATCAATGACCAGCCAATTGGTGATGGCAAAGAAGGTAAAATTACGCAACACCTAAAAACTGAATATCTGAAAATTTGCCGTGGTGAAAACCCTAAATACAATCATTATTTGACAGTGGTAAAATAATATGGCACAAAATATAATCAATAAAATCTGGCATAGCCACGTAGTGCAAAGCAAGCCTGATTTTCCAGATACTTTGTATATTGACAGGATCTTGCTGCATGAAGTAACTTCGGCACAAGCATTTGCTGAATTGAAACAACGCGGAATACAAATCCGCAACAAACAAAATTTGTTAGCAACGGTTGATCACTCGATTCCTACCGATAAAAATCGGGCTGTGATTGCGGATGAGATTGCCCGTACTCAAGTTGATACTTTACGTGCCAACTGTAAAGAAACTGGCGTAACAATCTACGACATTGAGAGCTCGCATCAAGGAATTGTTCACGTGGTAGGTCCTGAGCTAGGTTTTACCCTACCAGGCACAACTATCATTTGTGGTGATTCACATACCTCGACTCATGGCGCGTTTGGTGCTTTGGCTTTTGGCGTTGGAACATCAGAAATCACGCATGCAATGGCAAGCAGTTGTATTTTGCAAGATAAGCCAAAAACCTTTAAAGTTGAATTTAAAGGCATGCCTAATCAATACTTCACGGCTAAAGATGCAATTCTCAAACTTATCTCAGTTATTGGTATCGGTGGCGGTAAAGGCTGCGTAATTGAGTACGTTGGTGAATACATCCGTTCACTAAGTATGGAAGGTCGCATGACCATCTGTAATATGTCAATCGAATGTGGGGCACGTGCTGGTTTAGTTGCACCGGATGCAACCACTTTCACCTATTTACAAGGTCGTCAATACGCACCACAAGGTGAGGCATGGGAACAAGCTAAAACTGGGTGGAATGCATTAGTAAGTGATGCAGGTGCAAGCTATGATCACGAAATCGTAATTGATATTGAAGGTGCAGGTCCAATGCTTACGTGGGGTATCAACCCTGAGCACGCAATTGCCCTTAGCGGACAAACTCCGGAATTAGATGCTGGTGGCGATCGCGCTACTTTAGAAAAAGCGTATGCTTACACTGGTTTAACCCCAGGACAATCACTTAAAGGTACGCCGATTGATTTTGCTTTCGTTGGTAGTTGCACTAATGGGCGAATTGAAGATTTACGTGCAGTAGCTAAAATTTTGGATGGGCGCAAAGTTTCTTCACGGGTAACCATGTATATCGTACCTGGCTCAGAACAAGTTATGGCTCAAGCCCAAGCTGAAGGCTTAGACAAGATATTTATCACAGCTGGTGCTGATTTCAGAATGCCAGGTTGTTCAATGTGTCTGGCAATGAACCCAGATAAAGTGCCTGAAGGCAAACGTTGCGTGAGCACTTCAAACCGTAATTTTATCGGACGGCAAGGTCCCAATAGTATCACGCATCTAGCATCGCCACAAACTACGGCAGCAAGTGCGGTACTTGGCTTTATTGCGTCAGAGGAGAGTCTATAATGCAAAAATTCACTACTCTAACTAGCCCGGTAATTCCACTCAATCTGGATAATGTTGATACCGATATGATTATTCCAGCACAACATTTAAAAAGTGTCAGTAAATTAGGTTTTGGTGAGCATGTTTTCTCGGCATTGCGCAAAATGTATCCAGATTTCATTCTTAATCAACCAGCATACAACACTGGCAAAATTTTGCTTTCAAAAGCTAATTTTGGTTGTGGTTCATCACGTGAACATGCCGTTTGGGCGATTCAACAATATGGAATCCAAGCGGTAGTATGCAGTTCATTTTCGGATATTTTCTTCAACAATGCCGCTAAAAACTGTTTATTGTTAATTAGCCTACCAGAAGAAACCATCACCAAATGGATAGATGCATCACTGGCTGATAGTACTCTAGCTATGACGATTGATCTTGAAGCACAAAAAATCAGCTTCATGGGTGAAACTCACAGCTTTAAATACGACACCTTCCGCAAACATTGTTTGATCAACGGACTAGATGATTTAGATTATTTACTTTCTCAAGAAAAAGATATTACAGCTTATGAACAAAAACATTGCAATATTAGCCGGTGACGGCATTGGTCCTGAGGTAATGGCTCAGGCACAACGAGTTTTAAATGCAGTAGCCAGTAAATTTGGTCACACATTCAACTATACTGAAGCGTTGGTTGGTGGTGCTGCTTATGATGTTTATCAAGATCATTTACCAAAAGCGACTATTGATATTTGTAACCAATCGGATGCAGTATTATTTGGTTCAGTTGGTGGTCCAGTACATTTACAAGCTGAAACTAAATGGGCGAACTGTGAAGCTAAATCAATTTTAGCCTTGCGTAAAGCATTTAATTTCAATATCAACCTACGCAAAATGGCTATCTATCCCGAAATCGCAGCGTTATCGCCACTTAAATCAGAGCTATTGAAAGATGGTTTAGATGTAGTGATTTTCCGCGAATTAATCGGTGATATTTACTTTGGTGAACATACACTAGGTGAAAAAAATGGTCAGCGTTATGCTTTTGACAGTGCTGAATATACCGAAGAGCAAATTCGTTCAATCGCTGAATATGCATTCAATGTTGCACGTACCCGTAATAAAAACTTAGTTTCAGTAGATAAAGCTAATGTTTTGGCAACCTCGAAGCTATGGCGACAAGTGGTTAGCGAAGTAGCTAAAAATCATCCTGATATCGTTTATAGCGATATGTTAGTGGATAACTGCGCGATGCAGATTGTCAAAAATCCTGCGCAATTTGATGTGATTCTTACCGCCAATTTATTTGGTGACATTTTATCTGATGAATTATCAGTTTTATCTGGTTCAGTTGGTATGATGCCATCCGCAAGCTTTAGTTCAACTGGTTTGGCACTTTATGAGCCAGCTGGTGGTTCAGCGCCAGATATTGCAAATAAAAATATTGCCAATCCAATTGCGCAGATTTTATCTGCTGCGATGATGTTGGGTTATTCATTCGGCATGCATGCTGAAGCACAAGCAGTGAATGATGCAGTTAAAGCTGCAATTGTTGCGGGATATCGTACTGGTGATATCGCAATTAAAGGTAGTGCCGATAAAGTAGTTGGAACGAAAGAGTTTACCGATCAAGTAATCGCAGCTCTTTAAATATAAAGGATAATAAGATGTCAAGTCAACAAGTATATATGCTAGATATTACACTCCGCGATGGACAACAGTCCCCTGGCGCAGGTATGTCATTTGAAGATAATTTGAATTATGCACAAATTGCCCATAATTTACGTGTTGACGTCTTAGAGGCTGGATTTCCTTCTGCTAGTAATACTGATTTTGCGATTGTCAATCAAATTTCTAAAAACATGGCAGCAATCAATTCACCAATGATAATTTCATCACTTTGTCAATTACGTGAAGATCAGGTTTATCGGACGATGGAAGCATTAGCCCCATCATTAGCAATCAATCGCGCGCGGATTCATATTTACGTTCCGGTTGATCCTGAATTGATGAGTGCTTCGCTAGGTAAATTAGCTGAAGATAAACCCGCGATTATTACAACTACTCATCGCTTAATTAAAATTATGGCTGATGCAGGCTTTGAAGTTGAATTTAGCCCTGAAGGTTATTCACGCCAACGCGAAAATTTTGACTTTGTAACTGATTTAATTCGTCATGCAATTGACGCAGGTGCAACGGTGATTAATTGTCCAGATACTATTGGTGGTGCTTCACAATATCAGGGTGAAGATTACTTTGTCAATAAGATGGCAAAGCATAAAGCTATTATGCAGCAAGAGTTTCCCGATAAAGAAATCATCTGGTCAATGCACTGCCATAATGACTTTGGTACCGCGCTGGATAATAGTTTGAATGGTGTATTTAGCGGTGTAGCACGACAAATTGAAGGTTGTATTAATGGAGTTGGTGAGCGTGCAGGTAATGTTGCGCTTGAACAATGTATTATGACTATCCGCCAATTTGGGCAAGGCGAGCATTTGAAGCAAAAATATCATACTAACATTGATATCAGTTATCTCAAAGAAGCCTCTGATTTCATTGCTGAGCGGATGTTGCCCCGTCAGCCACATTCACCAATCGTTGGTAAAAATTCAGCTTCGCATACTTCTGGCGGACATATTAATGCAATTTTAAAAAATCCTTTAGCTTATCAACCATTTGACCCTAAAGATATTGGCAGTGAAATTAGCTTTGTCTTTGGACCACTTAGTGGAAGTAATCATGCACAACAAGTAATTACTAAATTGGGGTATTCTTGTCAAGATGATGAAAAGGTTGCAATTACGCAATCAATCAAAGATTTCTATGCAGATCGCCGCAAAGGTGTAACCGATGAAGAGTTATTGATTGCTTATAAGCAATATCGCGCACCGATAAAACTGGAGCATTTAAGCTATGCTAAAGATGATAGTGGTAAAACAGTGGTTACATTCCACGGATTATTTTTTACCAATCACGATTTTAGTATTGAATACCAAGGACGCGGTTCTGCGCTTAGTGCATTGAATAAAGCCGTAAATAATTATTTGGCAACAACAACCGTTGTCGATTATAATTCACACTCAGCTGGTCATACTGTAGATGCGCTATGCATATCAAAAATTATTATTGATTTAAATGGCAAGCGCTATAATGGTCAAGCAGAAGATGATGATATTGAAATCTCTGCACTAAAAGCGTTTATTGATGCAGTAAATAATGCATACATTGAAGAACACTATAAACTAACTAAAGGGGACTAAGCAATGAAAATGACTGGAGCGCAAGCCATTATTGAGTCATTGATTCAAGAAGGTATTGAGATAGTATTTGGCTATCCTGGCGGTACAATTTTGCCGACCTATGATGCTTTATTTGAAAAGAAAGATAAAATTCACCATGTTCTGGTGCGTCATGAGCAAGGTGGCGTGATTGCTGCTGAAGGCTATGCTAAATCTAGCGGTAAAGTCGGAGTCTGTTTTGCAACTTCAGGTCCTGGTGCAACCAATCTGGTAACTGGAATTGCAGATGCAATGCTTGATTCTGTTCCTTTGGTGTGTATTACAGGTCAGGTAGCAAGTAGCCTGATTGGTACTGATGCATTCCAGGAAGCAGACATTGTCGGAATAACAATTCCGATTACTAAATGGAATTATCAGGTAACTCGTGCCGAAGATATTCCATCTGTAATTGCTAAAGCATTTCATTATGCAACTGAGGGACGTCCAGGACCAGTTTTAGTAGATATTACCAAAGATGCCCAAATGGGTATGCTTGATTACAATTATAAAAAACATAAACCACTTATGAATCATAGCTATGATTGCCCAGATATCCAATTTATCCAAATAGCTGATATAATCAACGAAGCTAAACGCCCTCTGATATTTGCGGGTAATGGAATCGGGATGTCAAATGCTGAAAATGATTTGCTAAAGTTGGCTGAAAAAGCAACAATTCCAGTAGCATGTACTTTGCATGGTTTGCATAACTTTCCAAGCGATCATGAGCTATTCGTAGGACTTCTGGGAATGCATGGTAATTATGCGCCTAATATTATGACTAACCAAGCAGATGTAATCATCGCAATTGGTATGCGTTTTGATGATCGTGTTACGGGCAATTTAGCAAAATATGCGAAACAAGCCAAGATCATTCATATAGATATTGATCATGCTGAAATTAATAAAAACGTTAAGTCATACATACCGTTACATACTGATGCCAAGTATGCCCTGACTCAATTACTACGCTATGTGCAACCAAATCGTCATGAACAATGGCGTGAGAAATTTAAAGCATTGCACAACGAAGAACATCAAAAAGTAATTCTGCCTGAACTGACCATGCAAAAAGATATAATACGCATGTCACAAGTTATCAATATGGTATCAGAAAAAACTGAAGGTAAAGCTATTGTCGTGTCAGATGTTGGGCAAAACCAAATGGCAGCAATGCGCTACTATAAATTTAAGCAATCAAAATCACACATTACTTCCGGTGGATTGGGCACGATGGGATTTGCGCTACCTGCTGCAATTGGTGCTAAGATGGCAAACCCAGATCGTGAAGTAGTCTGCGTTGCTGGCGATGGTGGTATCCAAATGAACATTCAGGAATTAGCGGTAATTAAGCAAGAAAAATTACCCGTTAAGATTCTGTTATTAAATAATAATTATCTGGGAATGGTGCGTCAATGGCAGGAAATGTTCTATGAAGAGCGTTATTCATTTGTTGATCTGATTAATCCTGATTTTGTAGCTTTGGCTGCTGCATATGGAATCAAATCACGCAAGGTGAGTAATCCTGAAGAATTGGATAGTGCTGTCAGTGAAATGTTAGCTTCAAAAGAGGCATACTTCCTTGAAGTAGTAGTTGAAAAACGTGAAAAAGTATTCCCAATGATGCCGGTAGGTGCTGCCGTTGATGAAATCAGATTATCTTAGGAAAGAAGAGTAACAATGGATAAGAAACATGCCCATGATATGCATATTATATCAATTGTAACCCGTAATTCTTTGCGTGTATTACAAAGAATCTCTGGATTATTTTCCCGCTATAGCGTTAACATTGATCAAATGAGTATCTTTAGCGGTCAAGATGAGTTATCTCATTTTTCAATAATTGTGTACAGTGATGATCACTCAATCCAAAAATTGACAAATCAACTGCATAAAATTATCGAAGTATGTGATGTTCGTGTTTTAAACAATCAAAAATTTTAATCTTTTAAGGAAGTAGTTATGGCTCTTATGAATTTTGGTGGCGTAGAAGAAAACGTAGTAACACGTGAAGAATTTCCTCTAGCTAAAGCGCGTGATGTTTTATCTAAAGAAACTATTGCAGTTATTGGTTACGGTGTGCAAGGTCCTGGACAAGCGTTAAATCTAAAAGACAATGGTTTTAATGTGATTGTTGGTCAACGTTCTCCTTCTAAATCATATGATAAAGCAGTTGCTGATGGTTTTGTACCTGGTGTTAGTTTATTCTCACCTGAAGACGCTATGCAAAAAGCTACTATCATTATGTATTTACTAAGCGATGCAGCACAAATCGCAATGTGGCCAACAGTACAAAAACATTTAACTGCGGGTAAAGCATTATATTTTTCTCATGGTTTTGGTATTACTTACAAAGATCGTACTGGTATTGTTCCGCCAAAAGATGTTGATGTATTCTTAGCAGCACCGAAAGGTTCTGGGACTTCATTACGTCGTTTATTCCTTGAAGGTAAAGGTTTAAATTCATCATTTGCAGTATTCCAAGACGCAACTGGTCACGCAACTGAGCGTTGTTTAGCTCTTGGTATTGGTATTGGTTCTGGTTATTTATTTGAAACTACTTTCCAAAAAGAAGTTTACTCAGATTTAACTGGTGAACGTGGCATTTTGATGGGTGCTTTAGCTGGTGTGATGGAAGCTCAATACAATGTATTGCGTAAAAATGGCCATACTCCTTCAGAAGCCTTTAATGAGACAGTTGAAGAATTAACTGAGTCATTGATTAAACTAGTTGGTGAAAATGGTATGGACTGGATGTATGCGAATACTTCGACTACAGCTCAGCGTGGTGCTTTGGATTGGAGAAAACCTTTCCGTGATGCGACGGCTCCAGTATTTGAACAATTATACGCTAAAGTAGCTGCTGGCGAAGAAGCTCAACGCTCAATTGACACTAACTCTCAAGCTGATTACCGTGTAAAACTAGAAGCTGAATTAGCTGAAATTCGCGACAGCGAAATGTGGCAAGCTGGTAAAGCAGTACGTAGCTTACGCCCAGGCAAATAAATCTCGGTAGCAATACTGAAAAATAATAAAAAACCGCCAAAAAGTATATTTTGGCGGTTTTTATTTATTTAGATAATTTGACTGTAAAAAAAAGCCCCTTGGATAAGGGGCTTTTTTATGCATCTATTACTGCGCTGTACTAGCAGGATTTCTTGAAGCAACTTCATACGCACGAGCTTCATATTCTCCAGCTTTAGCCATTGTTTTTACAATAAGAACAAATGTATCTGCAATTTTTTTTAACATTTTAACTTTCCTTAAAACACTATATTAACTGCTGATTAGCTAAACCGCCTGCAATCACTTAAGATTTTTTAACAAACAAGCTATTTTGCTCAGATAATCAACCTAACTCCGTTATTATATCATATTTGGCAAAATAAAACAAAATAAAGTTTAATCAGACGTATAGTCCACCATTTACGTGGATTGTGCTGCCTGTTACATAGTTCGCATCATCACTAGCCAAATATTTTACTGCATTGGCAATGTCTTCTACTTGACCAAATCTGCCCAAAGGAATATTTTGAATATACGAAGCACGGGTCTCTTCCGGTAGTTTATCAGTCATATCGGTTTGGATAAATCCTGGTGCCACACAATTAGCCGTGATATTACGACTACCAAATTCTTTAGCCAATGATTTAGTTAATGCAATCATACCACCTTTAGCAGCAGAATAATTAACCTGTCCTGGGTTACCCATAAAACCGACAACTGAAGCAACGTTAATAATCCGTCCAAATTTAGCTTTAGTCATACCACGAATCGCAGCCTTCACCAAAAGAAAAACTGATTTCAAATTAGTATCCAAAACATCATCCCAATCGTCCTCTTTCATGCGCATCAATAAGCCATCTTTGGTAATACCTGCATTATTCACTAAAATCGTTACATCACCTTCATTCGCAGCAATATCTTTAATAACTGCTTCGATATTGTCTTTATCTTTTACATTAAGAGCTATTCCGCGACCACCAAATTCTTTTAAATATTCAGTAATTGCCAAAGCACCGCTTTCACTAGTTGCGGTACCAATTACAGCAATACCATTTTTTGCTAAAGTCGTAGCAATAGCCCGCCCAATACCACGGCTCGCACCAGTTACCAGTGCAACTTTTTTCACATCAGTCATAATCATATCCTTTTATAAATTTCTCAAATAACACTTCTAAATAGAAAGAACAAACCAATTAAAAATCCAACTACATTAGAATAAAATGTTAGAGCAAAACCCAAACTACGCGCACCTGCACCATGTTTATAGCCATTTGCAAAAAGTAGACGTCCAACTATAAAACATGTACTAAATAACAATACCAGATAGATGTGTTCAAGTGGTAACCCCCATGAGAGCAAAGCATAGGCTATTAGAGCAAAGAAGAGTTGCTCATGAGTATTGCTTAGGTATTGTATCATTATATTCAAGCGCAGATCATCTGCTGCTATTAGAGGATTACTCACCGACTCATCAAAGAAACGCAAACTGGCAATTCTACCAATACCTATCACATAGCTACAGGTTGGTAAAACAAGAGCCAAAAAATAACATTGTATTCTGCTTAAGTGCCAAGCAACCGGATACATTGCAGATATTACAGCTAATATCAATGCTATCAGCATCACCAATAGCATATTCCACAATATCTTGCGTTGCTCTCTGCTTAACATAACTAACTACTTCAGTTGTTCCTTTAATGCGGCAAGCGTTTCTTGTGAATTAAGATTAAAAATTAACGCTGTTTCGTGAATCCGCTTGTTTAAGCCTGAAAGAACTTTCCCCGGACCACATTCAACAATAACACTTACATTTTGTGCTGCAAGCGTTTTGATACTATCTGTCCACAATACTGGCGAATATAACTGCTTTATTAATCCATCCTTAATTGATATAATATCGTTGGCAATTGCTGCATTCACATTTTGCACTACTGGAATTTTAGACTGATTAAATTGAACATTATCTAATTCTAAGGCTAATTTTTCCGCTGCAGGCTTCATCAAATCACAATGCGATGGTACTGATACGGGAAGAGGCATAACTTTACGAGCGCCTTTAGCTTTTAATACCTCCGCTGCTTGATCAACCGCAGCTTTACTTCCAGCAATAACTACTTGCCCAGGAGAATTAAAATTAACCCCTTGGACGACACCAGCACCACTATTCATAACTTCGGCACAGCCTTCAATAACTAATTCATCGGCTAAACCCAACACTGCTGCCATACCGCCTTCGCCAGGCTTAACGGCCTCTTGCATATATTCAGCACGTTTACGAACTAATCTTACCGCATCAACAAAACCCAGTACCCCAGCAGCAACTAATGCGCTATATTCCCCAAGACTATGTCCAGCAACAAAATCAGGTAAATGATTTGCTGATTTCTCCAACCACGCTAAATAAGTTGCATAGCTGGCAGTTAATAATAATGGTTGAGTATTGATAGTTTGATTGATATTTTCAGCATTCTCTTCTTGAAGCATAGCCCAAAAGTCTATACCTAGAGCTTCTGAAGCTTGATTAAATGTATCTCGAACTACATTTATCCCAGCTAAAGCATCCATCATTTTCAAGGTTTGTGAACCTTGCCCCGGAAAAACAAAAGCAAATTTAGTCATTATTCTAGTCCTATTTAAAATCTAATCAGCGAAGCGCCCCACGAAAATCCCGCACCAACGCCTTGCAGTAAGACAAGATCTCCAGCTTTAATCCGTCCATCACGAACAGCAGTATCTAGTGCAAGTGGAACTGAAGCAGCAGATGTATTGCCATGTCTATCTACCGTGGTAATAACTTTATCCATACTGCAACCCAACATTTTTGCGGTTGACTCCAAAATACGAATATTTGCTTGATGTGGAACGATCCAGTCAATTTGTGATAAATCAACCCCAACTTTATCAGCCACATTTTTACTAACTGCAGTTAAAGAACGCACAGCAAATTTGAACACGGCTTGCCCATCCATGTAAACATAAGGATTGCCCTTAATTACACCATTATACAAGTGACCATCGCAAGTTAATATTGAGTTATAACTACCATCCGCATGGATTTCATTACCCAAAATCCCTGATTCATCACTTGCCTGAAGAATTACGGCACCAGCGCCATCTCCAAATAAAATACATGTGCTACGATCAGCGTAATCAACAATCCGTGACATACTATCGCTACCTACAACCAAAATATTTTTTGCCATACCAGATTTAATAAAGCAATCTGCAGTCGTGATTGCATAAATAAAGCCAGTACAGGCAGCTTGTAAATCAAAACTACCATTGGTCTTAATGCCTAATTTATTTTGTAAAATACATGCTGTTGAAGGAAATATCGAATCAGGAGTGCTAGTTGCAACAATAATCATGTCAATTTCAGATGCAGACATATTAGCATTCTCAAGAGCCCGTAGCGTAGCTTGATAAGCCATATCACTAGTAGTTTCATTCTCTGCAACAATGTGCCGTTCTTTTATACCAGTTCGATCAACGATCCACTCATCAGCAGTATCAACCATAGCTTCTAAATCTTTATTAGTCAGAATCTTGGAGGGTAAATAACTTCCTGTAGCTACAATTTTGGCGTATTTCATAATATGAATGCTACCTCTAAAAAGACAAAAGGCTGGGGAGACCCAGCCTAGATTATACCTTATTCTGAGTAACCATTACATATGGCTAAGCAGTAAATAAGTTTAATATCAACTATACACAATAACTCATAGATCTAAAGCGATTTTAAATCGGTAAATTCAAGTAACTCATCGCCGTCAGTCAGAATTTGTTTATTCTGTTGCAGATACTCATGCAATAAGCCAATTACTCCAGCACCAACTTCGTGGTGAGCCTGAACTAATGCATAATAGAATCCATTAATATCGGCACCACCATGACTTTTAATTACTAAACCATTTAAGCCTAATAATACAGCACCATTATACTTGCTTGGGTCAACACGTTGCTTTAAACGCTTCAAAACAGGATAAGACATCAAGGCAATCAGTTTTGATAGCCAATTTCGCGTAAATTCCTCTTTGAGAAAAAAAGCAATCATTTTAGCAACACCTTCAGTTGTTTTAAGTGAAACATTCCCAGTGAAGCCATCAGTTACAACAACATCAACCACACCTTTGAAGATATCATCACCTTCAACATTACCATAGAAATTTAAATTGGAGGTTTTAAGCAATTCAGCAGCTTTTTTAACTGTTTCATTACCTTTAATATCTTCACTACCAATATTTAGAATGCCTACGCTTGGCGTCGCTTTTCCTGTAACTCCGCGCATTAACTGCGCGCCCATCACCCCAAATTGTTGAAGATGTTCAGGAGAGCAATCAATATTTGCACCTAAATCAAGAACGCAAACTTCACCTTTAACGGTTGGCATCAGTTTAGCAATGGCCGGACGATCAATACCATCCATTGTCCGCAAAACATAACGCGCAATCGCCATCAAAGCACCAGTATTACCAGCTGAAACAATCGCGTTGGCTTTGCCTTCTTTCACTAGGTTAATAGCAATACGCATAGAAGAGTCACGCTTGGTACGCATAGCACTTTGCGGAGCTTCATCCATACCAACAACTTGGGTAGCGTGAATAACCTCAATTCGGTCACTGAACCGCGATAATTCTCCAGCTATTTGCTTATAAATACTATCGCGATCACCAACTAAAATTAGATTAACATCGACCACTTCACTCAAAAAACGCAAACAAGCAGGCACAGTGATATTAACACCGTGATCGCCGCCCATTGCGTCAACTGCAAGTACTATTGCCATGCTTAAAATACTTTACAAAAAATTACTCACCTTTAGTTTTAAGTATTTTTTTACCACGATAAACGCCATTTGGGCTGATATGGTGACGTAAATGAACTTCACCAGTCGTAGCTTCTACCGCAGTAGCAGGCGCAGTGATAAAATCGTGTGAACGGTGCATACCGCGTTTTGAAGGAGATTTTTTATTTTGCTGAACGGCCATTTGTATTACCTCTAAATTATCTGTTTTAAAACATTGAAAGGACTCTCAACCTCGTCGTGGTAACTAAGTCCAATACATGAGTCATGTTTGGCTGCATAAGGAAGTAACATAATTACTTCATCTTCAACCAACTGCACGACATCAAACTCATCCTCAGCTAGGACACCATCAGAAACATCCGACTCACTCTCGGAAAATAATGCGGCATCAAGCTGATCTTCATTAAAAAAAATTGTTATTGGCGTTTGATTTTCAATAGAAAACTCCAACGGTTGTAAACAATTCTGACATAAGGCGCTGATTATACCATAAATAGATAAGATAAGTGTAGGTCTATTTAAGCGATCTACACCTCCCTCTAGAGTATACTTTATAGTTCCTTTGTATTCGCCAATTTCCTGAATTCGCTCAACAGACTCTAAAACAAGTTCACTATCTATTCTATGCGCTGATTTTGCAAATTTAACATTATTAATATACACCTAAGCCACCTTAAAACATAACTACGCTATTTTAAACCAATACACCCTCAGTAAGTTTATTTTTTTAATCTATCACTTGCAACAAAAGTATTAGCTTCTCGATAATTACGGGCAAAATAAACTCCCGCTATAATTACCAAGACTGCACCAATAAGCACCGTCAACCTTGCTTGGTGAGCCGCAATATACCCAGAAAGTAAGGAAGGAATAGCTTGAGCTAATGCATTTGCACTAGAATTAACTCCCATTGCCTCACCCAAAACCAGGGGATCGGTAGTTCTGGCAATTAATGCAGAGCTAAATGCCTTGCTCAGCGCAGTTGCTACTGCCAAAAAAGGCGGAATACAATAGATCCAAATATGTGCAGCATGACTGGGAATCAAATAGTACGCAAATAAGCACAGAGCAGTCAAAGCAAAGCTGAAATAAAGTACTTTATAATCAGTAACTTTTCCCGATAAACGTCTGACCACTCCACCTTGAGCCAAAATAATCATCACACCTAAATATGCAAAATAATTTCCAACCATACCCTGAGTGAAGCCGAACTGATTCAGTAAGATAATCCCCCAAAACGCAGTAAAAAAAGTAAACCCGGCATTATAAAAAAACAGTGCTGGAATAACCTGTCGTAAATTAGGAATCTTAAATGATTTAAATATATTATGTAACGGCTTACTATAATCAACTTTAAGCGCAAATTTAAGCATAGAAGTTTCTGGCAAATAAAAATAAACCAGCATTAAATTAACAAAGCTCAATATTCCGGCAAACCAAAATGGTGTCGCAGCATTAAATCCAGCCAACAAAGCAGGATCAGATAACTTTCCACCAATAAAAGGTCCAAGCACAAATCCTAAACCGATGCAAACCCCGACTAAACCAAAGTTTTTAGCACGATTTTTAGCAGCACTAACATCACCAATAACCGCTTGCGCAATTGAGATATTTCCACCAGACGCGCCATCCAACATTCTTGATAAAAATAACAAGTAAATGTTTCTAGTCAGAATTCCATATGCAAATAATAAATAAGAAAGTGCAGTGCCACTGATTGAAATTAATAATAATTTCCTGCGGCCATATTTGTCTGATAGCTGACCAAGAACAGGGGTACAGAAAAACTGCAGAATAGGAAATATTGCTAACAACCATCCAGCAAAAATAAAGCTTTCAGCTTGCGACCAATGAGACGGCGTAACTACGAATTCAGAACCATGAGTAATCAATAAGGGAAAAACTGGAATCAAGATTCCAATCCCTAGCATATCAATGAATATTGTTAGAAAAATAATCCATAATGCTTTATTTTGAGAAAATCGTTCCATGATAGTTTATATTTCAGTCAAAGTATAACCGGGAGTGCATCTAAGGACATCATTATTGATAAAATAGTTATTGCAACTATTGAAAAACCAAACATCTTGCGCGCCCATACTCGATCATTTTCTGCTTTAAAACCACGAATTGCCAGTCGTACCCACCAAAGTCCGATAGCTAAACTTGCTGCTAAATAATAAAAGCCTGTATAACCAAACACCGTTAACAATGAAGCCGCAATGGTAAAGAAACAAACATAAAGCACCATATTAACTTTAGCGTAATAAATGCCTTTCTTTACTGGCAATACAGGAATATCCGCTGATAAATAATCATCAAACCGAAAGATCGCAATCGCGAATGAATGCGGCATTTGCCAAATACTTAGCATAAGAAATAAAATAAATGCGCCAGCGTCAAGTTGATTGGTAACAGCACAATAGCCGACTACTGGAGGAATTGCTCCAGAAATACTACCAATTAAAGTCCCATGAACAGAGGTACGTTTAAAACCCAGTGTATATACAACCACATAAAAAAATAGACCGACGACAGCGACAACCACTGTTAAAAAATTAGCGTAAACCCAAAGCAAAGTACAACCTACTAGCGTTAACAGAGCTCCATATGCAAATGCAACACTTTTGGTCAAAAGACCTTTTACCATTACACGCTCTTTGGTACGCTCCATTATTTGGTCAATATCTCGGTCAATTATATTATTAAATACACAACCAGCAGCAATAACTGAGGAAATTCCAGCCAAAGTTATAAACAGCAAAAATAATTTGGCTTGCCCTGCTGAAGCTAAAAAGAACCCCCCGGCAACCGTGATTAAATTTCCAAAGATAATCCCAGGTTTAGTAATCGAAATAAAATTTTTTATCAACACAATAAGCCTAAATTTTTTATTTAACAAGAATGCAAAATGGCTAACTCTGATAAGCCAGCAAATGCCGAATCAGGTTAGCCATCATAAAATCACACAGACTTACTAGTGATCCATCATATTATAATTAAGGTTCCACATGATCCATATAGTACCAATTACTAATATTAACAATATCAACGTAGTAAATAGAAAAGTTATCAAGTTCCAACGTTGCTCAGATGAACGATCCAAATGTAAGAAAAATATCAACTGAATGAACAACTGACCAATAGCAAGTAAAACTACCGCAATAGCTATACCCTCTACAGGCATCATATGATTGACAACTATAAAATAAGGAATTACAGTCAGAATAATTGAAAGAATAAAGCCAATAGTATATGATTTAACACTACCATGACTTTCTCCAGTCACAGAAACTTCATGATGAGCTGACATTTACATCACCCCCATTAAATAGACAACGGTGAATACAAAAATCCAAATAATATCCAAGAAATGCCAAAACAAACTTAGACAAGCCAATTTGCGATTTACCATTGCTGTTAAACCACGTGTAGACACTTGGAACATTAATAGCGCCATCCAAATTAGACCACAAGTAACATGTAAACCATGCAACCCTACTAACCCAAAGAACGACGATAAGAACGCACTACGGTCAGGTCCATTACCTTCGATTATTAAATGGTGAAATTCATTTATTTCCATCCCAATGAATCCCAACCCCAAAAGGAATGTAATAAACAGCCAAGTTAAAACCTGAGCTTTATTATTCTTGTGAGTTGCAAGCATAGCTAAACCATAAGTGAAGCTACTGGTCAACAACAAGAATGTTTCAATCATTACATAATTCAGGTCAAATAGCTCTTTGGGACCAGCACCACCAAATACACTAGTATGTAGCACTGCATAAGAGGCAAAAAAACAAGAGAACAATATACAGTCACTCATTATGTAAATCCAGAAGCCAAAAGCTACCTTTGCAGTAGCCTCGGCGTCATGATCATGATGATGATCTGCAGAATGATTATTTATTATTTGTGAAGTCATTATGCTTTATTCCTACGTAACATAAGTTCATGTTCAATGCGCTCAACTTCTTCAGCAGGGACATAGTAATCGATATCATGATCTAGGGAACGCGCTACAACGCAAGCAAAGATAGCCAAACTACTTGCCGCAACCAACCACCAAATATACCAGATTAGCCCAAAACTCAAAGTAAACGCAAATAAACCAATTATAGCTCCAATACCAGTATTACGTGGCATGTGGATATCTTCATAAGGCTTGCTTTCATCAAAAATCGGGGTTGCATTATGCTTAGCATCCCAATGAGGCTCTAATGTTGTCACCGTAGGGATACGTGCAAAATTATAAAATGGCGGAGGAGATGATGTAGCCCACTCTAATGTGCGACCATCCCATGGATCACCAGTATAATCTTGATTATCTTTAGCCTTGATAATACTTACAAGAATTTGAAGAACTTGACAAGCAATACCAATCGCAATAAGTAACATACCTACAAAAGCAACAACAAATAAAGGATGCCAACCTGTTGAATAATCGTAATGGCTAATCCGACGAGCAGCCCCCATAAAACCAAGTACATATAATGGTATAAACGCTACATAAAACCCAACCAGCCAAAACCAGAAAGAGGCTTTTCCAAATCCTTCATTCATCTTAAAGCCTAATGCTTTTGGACACCAAAATGAAAGACCCGCCATACACGCAAATACTACACCACCAATAATTACATTGTGGAAATGAGCAATTAAAAACAAGCTGTTATGTAAAACAAAATCAGCACCTGGTACTGCAAGCAAGACACCAGTCATACCACCGATTGAGAAAGTGATGATAAAACCGACGGTGAAATACATAGGAGCAGTAAACCAAATACGACCTCTAAACATGGTAAATAACCAGTTAAATATTTTAACCCCAGTTGGAATTGCAATAATCGTAGTCATTATTCCAAAGAATGCATTTACATTTGCTCCAGAACCCATTGTAAAGAAATGGTGAACCCAAACAATAAATGATAGCACCGTGATACTTACTGTAGCATAAACCATCGTGGCATAGCCAAATAACGGTTTACGGGAGAATGTAGAAGTAACCTCAGAAAATACACCAAATGCGGGTAGAACCAAGATATAAACCTCTGGATGACCCCATGCCCAAATCAAATTCACATACAACATCGGATTACCACCAGCTGCATCGGTAAAGAAGTGAAAGCCTAGGTAGCGATCAAGAGTTAGCAATACCAAAGCAGCAGTCATCATCGGGAATGAAATAATGATCAAAATATTAGAACATAATGCAGTCCATGTAAACACCGGCATTTTCATAAGTGTCATACCAGGGCAACGCATTTTAATAATTGTTACAAAGAAATTAATCCCTGAAATCGTTGTTCCTATACCTGAAATTTGCAATGCCCAAATATAGTAGTCGACACCAACCCCCGGGCTATACACCTTTTCAGATAAAGGAGCATAATTTACCCAACCAGTAGTAGCAAACGAACCTACAACCAGCGATAACATCATTAAAACCATACCAACCATAAATAACCAGAAGCTTAGTGAGTTTAGATACGGAAAGGCAACATCACGTGCACCAATCTGTAGAGGAACAACTAAGTTCATCAAACCAACCACTAACGGCATTGCCACGAAGAAAATCATGATCACACCATGCGCAGTGAAAATTTGATTATAGTGGTCTGGTGGTAAAAAGCCATAATTACTACCAACTGAAATCGCTTGTTGCGTACGCATTAGCGCCGCATCTGCAAACCCACGAAGGAGCATCACAATCGCAATAATGATATACATAAGACCAATACGTTTATGATCTACAGATGTAAACCACTCTTTCCACAAGTAACCCCATTTTTTAAAATAAGTTACCAATGCAACCAGAAATACAAATCCACCAATCATCATTGCACCTGCAATTATCGCAGGAGGCTCATGAATAGGAATTGCATCCCAAGTTAATCTACCTAAAAAATCAATCATTCCTGATTTCCTTGAAAACTATGTTATTTACTATTCATACCGTGCATGTCATCCATACCAGGCATCATATACTTCATTATTATATCCTCAAAGAGATTATCTGCCACTGAAGCATAAAACTTAGGTTGCACATATTCGGTAGGTATCAATAATTGCTTATACTCATCAGTAGTCAAGCTATTCGGTGAATTTTTAACTTCCTGTACCCAATCATTAAATGCATCAGGAGAAGTTACATGAGTCTTAAAGTGCATTCCATTAAAACCATTTCCGTTTATTACAAAAGCTCGTCCATCGTATACACCAACCTCATTGGCAATTAGGTTTAGATGAGTTTTCATACCAGCCATAGCATAAATCTGCCCACCAAGCTGAGGAATTATAAATGAATTCATTGGTGCATCTGCTGTTATTGAAAAATTAACAGGAACACCAACTGGAAGCTGTAAATAATTTATAGTTGCAATATGTTGCTCAGGATAAATAAACATCCACTTCCAATCCAAGGCAACAACCTGAACATTTAAAGGTTTTACCCCTTCAATTTCAATTGGCTTATATGGATCCAACGCATGCGTACTTTTCCAAATTATAACAGCAAGAATACCAATAATAATAATTGGTACACCCCAAACTACTACTTCAATTTTTGTGCTATGAGTAAAGCCTGGATCATATTTAGCATTAGGATTTGAATCGCGATATTTATACGCAAACACCAATGTTAAAATAATTACCGGAACTACTACAAGCAACATCAGAGCAACTGCAGTAAAAATAAGATCTCTCTCATCTTTACCTATCGTACCTTTTGAGTGAATCAACACCAAGTCTTTACAACCAGTCAAAAGTGATGATCCAGCAAAAGCAGCAATCGCGATAATAAAATTTTTAATTTTATGCATCGTTCAAATGATCCTTTGTGAATTATTAGCATGTTAATTAAGAATCTAAACCCTAGATCTAACTATGCGTGATTATATCATATACGAAAAAAGAGCAGAATAGTAATAATACCTACTGCTCATTAAAAAATCCCCTTAATTTTCATTAAGAGGATTTTTAAAGTAATTTACTAATTACTTATCTAATCCTGAATTAGGATCGCGCTCTTGTTTTACCAAACTATCGCTAATAATGCGAACGATGATATAAGCACCAATTGACCAAGCTAAGAACATCATTTTATAAGTCCTTTTAATACATTGAATTAGAGTTTTCTTCAATTCGAGCAGTAGTTAATTTACCACGCATAATTTTATAAACCCATGACGTATACGTTAAGATAATTGGTGTAAAGATAATTGCAGCTACCAGCATTAGAAGCAATGTATGCTCCGAAGAAGTTGCATCCCATGCAGTCAGACTACTTCTTGGATCTGTGCTTGAAGGCAATATAAATGGGAACATAGACATTCCAGCGGTCAATATAATCCCAGCCATGCCCACACCACTAAATATAAACGCTATCCCTGATTTACCTTTAGTATTAAATACAATAGATAAAATCAAACCAATGAACCCAAGTATTGGAGCAAGCGCGAACCATACATACTCATGATAATTATTTAACCATGCACCTTGGACAATTTGCACACTTTTTGCCAATGGATCAGACTGAGCTATTGGGCTTAAATTGCTTGCAACATAACCATTTATATGCCCAACCCAGAAACCGCCAGCTGCAAAACAAACGATTGCAATCAGTGAGAAAAGTGTAGCTGCCTTACGAGCACGGGCTTGCATAGCGCCTTCAGTTCTTAGTGTTAAATAAACCCCACCATGCGCAGCAGTCATTGAGAACGCCACCAAACCACAAAGAATGGCAAATGGCGACAATAAAGCCAAGAAGCCCATAATCGGATTAGATGCATCGCTGACTAAGCGCATATTATCATCATAATGAAATGGAATACCTAGCAACACATTCCCAAAAGCCACACCAAACAATAAAGGAGGAACAGCAGAGCCAACAAACAGAACCCAATCCCAAGTTGAGCGCCAAGTTGGATTGGCGATCTTAGAACGATAGTCAAATGCTGGAGCACGCAAGAATAATGTCCAAAGAACAGCTAAAATGGCGATATACAACATCGAAAACGAAGCTGCATACACCAATGGCCAAGCTGCGAACACAGCACCACCAGCGGTAATAAACCAAACCTGATTACCATCCCAATGTGGCGCTACAGAATTAATTGCAGCACGACGCTCAGAATCTGTTTTCCCAACGAATGGTGACAATGTTCCAACACCCATATCATGTCCATCCATAATCATCAGACCAATGAGGAGAACACCTACCAATACCCACCAAATAACGCGTAAAATTGCATATTCCATGTTATTTACTCCGTGTTTCAAATTGATATTTGCCAGTACCTAAGCTTGATGGACCTAAGCGAGCATATTTAAACATTAGCCACAATTCAACGATTAATAACAAAGTATAAATCAAAGTGAATCCTGTTAACGAGAAGATTAATTCTCCACTTGACAAGCTCGATGTTGATAGATATGTTGGTAAAATTCCAAATATAGTCCACGGTTGACGACCATACTCAGCTACAAACCATCCTGCCCAGCAAGCGATCCAAGGAGTCGGCATCCACCACAACGCCCATTTTAACAACCAATTTTTGCGCTCGTAAGCATCGCGTGCACCAAAAGAATACCATGATGCCAATCCAAACAAAACAAAGAACGAAGCACCAAGCGCTGCCATCAAGCGGAAGCTATAGTATAGCGGCCACGAATTTGGCACAGTATCTTCGGCTGCCTGATCAATCATCTGAGGAGTTGCATTTGCTACATCTTCAGTATATTTTTTAAGCAATAACCCATAACCTAAATACTCTGAGTTAGCTTGAATTCCTGCTACGAGAGATGTATCTTGAGGGTTCTTGCGGAATTGTTCTAGCTGTAATAAAACTTGCTGACCTTTAACAATTTTGTCTTTATTTTCAGCAATAATTTCATTAGCACCTTTTACTGGATCAGTAAAGTTATGATTTAAAATCAAGCTACCCACGTATGGAACACGAACATCAAAAAGATTCTCATGTTTTTCACGATCAGGCCACGCTATTACAGACCAAGAAACTGGAGCTTGCTCAGTATTCCAGATACCTTCAATAGCAACTAATTTTGATGGTTGCGCATGATAAACATATAAGCCTGATTGGTCACCCATAATAATTACCGCAATAGAAGAGAATAAACCAAATAAAGCAGAAACTTTAAATGAACGGCGCGCAAATGGTAAATCTTGCTTACGTAGTAGGTAGAACGAAGAAATACCCAGCACAAATACTGACGCAGTCACATAACCCGCGCAAGTTGTGTGGAAGAACTTAGCTTGCGCAACTGGGCTAAACAACACTGCAAAGAAGCTAGATAACTCCATCCGCATTGTAATTGGATTAAATACGGTACCAACTGGATCTTGCATCCAGCCATTAGCAACCAAAATCCATAATGCAGATAAATTAGAACCTATTGCAACTAATACTGTAAATAGTAAATGTTGCTTTTTAGATACACGATCCCAAGCAAAGAAAAACATACCGATGAAAGTTGACTCTAAGAAGAATGCCATCAAACCTTCAATCGCCAAAGGAACTCCAAAAATATCACCCACATAGTGTGAATAATATGCCCAGTTTGTACCAAACTGGAACTCCATTGTCAAACCAGTAGTAACGCCAATTGCGAAGTTAATCCCAAAGAGCTTACCCCAAAATTTGGTCATATCTTTATAGATAGGTTTCCCAGTTATTACATAAATAGTTTCCATTATTACTAAAATCCACGTCATCCCAAGAGTCAGCGGAACAAAAATAAAATGGTACATTGCCGTTATTGCAAACTGCAACCGCGACAAATCAACTAGTGTTTCCATAGTTTTACCTCAAAAATTAACGAAAAATGTGCTCAGCGGCAGCTTTGTCATCCATAACTATAGGATTACGAAAGCATTTATACCAAATCCCAGTTAACAGAACTGCCTTAATTATCAATAAACACAAAATTTCTTTCCAATAATTCTGCATCATCGGACGATCCTCCTGTGATTTTTTCCTAGCCATTATTTTACCATACCCAACAATATTTCCACATTAATTTTATGGTTATTAACCTACTAAAACACTAGGTGATATAACCCAGTAATTTACTCGGGTTTGTAGTCTTTAATCTGTTCTTTAAGTAAATTACTCGTATGAAATGATACCACCCGGCGAGCATTGATTGGAAATTCTTCTTTGGTTTTAGGATTACGCCCGATTCGCGCACTCTTATCACGCAAAACAAAGTTGCCAAATCCTGATACTTTAACTTCATCACCCTCTTCCAAACTTTTAGTCATCACATCAAAAAAGTCCTCAACCAATCGATATGCATCGACTCTGGTTAATTCTGAATTATCCATAACAACCTGAATTAAATCATTTTTAGTTACAGTTGACATATAAAACACCTCAAAAAATTAATATTATCTTAAATTACCGTTAAATTCGTTCACTACCAAATTCTTGACTAATTCTAATGCAGGGTTAACATCTTCGTCGCTAAGTGTCTTGTCCGATTGAAATACAAATTTTAAAGCCACGCTTTTTTCATTAGCACTCAATGAACCACCGCTAAAAATATCAAACACATTAAAACTAATTAATTCATTAATTTTTAATTGTGCAACCCGTTGTAAAATTGCACCAACCTCAATTTTTTTATCCAAAACAAATGCTAAATCACGACTTACTTTCTGAAACTTACTAACTACATTCAATGAGACATCTTCGCTTAACGAAACACTTTCAATATTTAGCTCAAAAATGTATGGGAGTGATTCTAAACCAAGCTCACCAGCCAATGCGGGATGAAGTTGGCAAATATAACCAACTTGACTATTATTTAATAAAACATTCGCACTTCTACCGGGATGCATGTATTCTGTTCCACCACTGGAATCAATAGCTCTAAGCTCCACCTTACCAAAAGCAGCTAATAACTCCTGCAAAACGAGACTTAAATCATAAAAATCAACTTCTCGGGAAGCTAAAGCCCAATTTGAAGGTAAATATTTACCATATATTAATCCAGCCAAATGCAATGGTTGAGCATCAATAGCCTCACCATGAAAGACTCTCGCTAATTCAAATAAGCGCACTGAATCTTGGCCACGATTAACATTATATTGCAGGCTTTTTATCAAACCAGAAACCAAATTACTGCGCATAACATTCAAACCTGCAATAGAGTTTTGCAGGCGAACAGCCTCTACTGCGGGTGTTGAAAATAAATTGGCATATTTTTCTTCGATAAATGCATAACTAATAATTTCACTAAATCCGTACGCAACCATAGTTTGCTTCAAATTTGCAATTTTCTGCAACTTAGGATCCAAAGCTTCTAGCGAGTGTTCCAAAATTGGCATTTTGGCCTCAATACGATCATAACCATAAACGCGAATGATTTCTTCAATGATATCCTGCTTAATACGTAAGTCGAAGCGATAGCTCGGTGGAGTAACAACCAATAAATCGCCATTAACATCACAAATGCAACCTAAATTGGTTAAAATTTGTATAATAGTTACAACAGGAATGGATTGCCCAATAAAAGTATCAACCTCTTTGAAACTTAAGTTTATTTTTTGTGTTTCAGCTTCAGCAGAGTTACTTGAGAAGTGAACATATTCACCAATTGCGCCACCACAAATATCTACAACTAATTGAGCTGCAAGATTAATTGCATCATGTTGAAGCTCGGGATCAACCCCGCGCTCAAACCTAAATGCAGCATCAGAACTTACACCATAAAGTTTAGCTTTACCCTGAATAGCATCTGGAGCGAAAAAGGCACTTTCTAATAATAAAGCAGTAGTATCAGCAGAAACACCAGAATCCAAACTTCCCATAACACCGGCAATCGCAACCGGCTGATTTTTTCCATCCGCAATTATTAGTGTGTTAGTTTGTAATTTAGCTGTGCTAGCATCAATTAGTTTAAGCTCTTCACCTGATGCAGCCATTCGTACTTTAACACCTGAAGCTACTTTAGCTAGATCAAAGGTATGTAATGGCTGCCCTAAAGCTAACATTACATAATTGGCGATATCAACTAACGGAGAAATAGATCTCACTCCACTACGCTCCAGTATCCGAACTAACCAATCTGGCGAAGTAATTTTATTATCAATATCATTAATTACTAAACCAACATAATGAGGGCATTCATTTACTGCTAGCACTTCTAACTTCAATGCATCACTCAACTTATTTAGATTGTTTACTGTATTAACGCTAGGCTTAAGTACGTTGCCTGTCAGTGCAGCTACCTCTCGCGCTAAACCACGATAAGATAAGCAATCTCCACGATTTGGTGTAATTTTAAATTCAACAATGGTATCGTTTAAATCAAGGTATTCACGCACATCCTTACCAACTGGAGCATCAGCATCTAGTAATAGCAATCCGTCTACATCACTAGGACAACCAATTTCATCACCGCTACATAACATACCGTAAGAAACTATTCCACGCATTTTACGTTCAGTAATTTTGAAATCTCCGGGCAAAACTGCTCCAACTTTAGCACATGGTACTTTAACCCCAACGGCAACATTAGAAGCACCACAAATTATCTGCAAAGGCTCCGCCTCAGTAACATTCACTTTACAGAGCGAAAGTTTATCAGCATCTGGATGTTTAACACATTCCACAACCTCGCCAATTACAATTCCGCTAAAAGCTGGTGCTACAGGCGTTTCATCTTCAACTTCAAGCCCTGCCATTGTCAATCGTTCAAGCACAAATTCTTTGTCTAATTTATCCGCAAAGAAACTTTGCAAATGATTCCATGATATTTTCATCGTAAACTAACCCTTAAATTGCGTTAAAAAGTCTAAGTCGTTATCAAACATCAAACGCAGGTCTGTAATGCCATACTTAAGCATTGTCAAACGATCAACGCCAAAACCAAATGCAAAGCCACTATACTCTTCTGCCGATATATTCATATAATTTAACACTCGCGGATGCACCATTCCGCAGCCACCAACTTCTAGCCACTTGCCAGTTTTGGCAAAATAGATATCTACCTCAGCTGAAGGTTCCGTAAAAGGGAAAAATGATGCTCTAAAGCGGACTTTCAAACTATCATCTTCGAAAAACTTACGCATAAATTCACTAATCACAGCTTTAAAATTGGCAAAACTAATTCCTTTGTCAATCCATAACAGCTCCATTTGATGAAACATTGGGCTGTGTGTAGCATCCATATCAACGCGATAAACCCTCCCTGGGGCAATAACTTTAATTGGTGGGTTACGATTTTCAGCATAACGAACTTGAAGAGGCGACGTATGGGTTCGTAGCACATTACCAGATTCGGTATAAAAAGTATCCTGCATCGCGCGTGCGGGATGATTATCTGGAATATTTAGCGCTTTAAAATTATAGTAATCAGTTTCAATTTCTGGACCATCAGCAACAGCAAAACCAAGCTGGGCAAAAATCGCAATCAAACGATTAAAGCCAAGTGTTATGGGATGCAGACTACCACGGGCAATACCACGACCAGGTAAAGATACATCAATACTCTCATTAGCAAGCTTAGCTGCCAATTCAGTGGCACTTAATTCATCGCGACGGGCATTTAGTGCAATTTCAAACTGAGCTTTAATTTGATTAACTTGTGCACCGTAAGCTTTGCGATCTTCTGGTGCAATTTCTTTTAACTTTTGCATAAACAGCGTGATTTGCCCTTGTTTACCAACATAGCGTGACTTTAACTGCTCTAATTCATGTAAGGAAGTAGTTTGTTGCAGCTCCCTCAATCCATCTGATAAAACTGAGTTTAATTGTTCCATATTAATTCCATAATTATATTATTTTATAAATCTTGCTGTGCTTTGTGCTGCTTAATAATTTCTAAAGCATCTTGATAATGATCTACCAACTTTGGTATCATTAAATCACCACTATGAATAAGCTGCATATCATCTTTTAACATTTCTGTTTCGAACCACTGGATTAATCCACGCCACATGGTACCAACCAAAATTAGCTTATGATTTTCAATCTTCTTGACTTGCATTAACTGCAAAACGGTTAAGATTTCTAAGACCGTACCAATTCCACCGTAAAAAGCTACAAAACAATCTGTTACTGCCGTAAAATGCTGTAAACGCGTAAAGAATGTCTTATGTGGAAATGACTCGTCTAAATATTGATTATTTTTCTGCTCAAAAGGTAATTCAATATTAATACCTACCGATTTTACTGGTGATTGCGCCAGCTTTCCAGCTATAGCACCACGATTAGCGGCTTCCATTACCCCAGGTCCACCACCAGTCACAACATTACACTCTAGCCTGGCTAAATTGGAAGCAAAATCAAAAATATCTTTATAAACAGGTGAACCTTCAGCAATTCGTGCCGAGCCAAATACAGTTACTGTATATTCTTTATAGCGTGGATAAAATTCCACTAAATCATCTGTCAAATCCCAGAGCTTCTCCAAAGAATTCACGACACGCTGCTGAACTTGAGGATCATTGATTAAAAATTTTTCCATTGTTTCCCGTAGACAAAAAAATAGGGAGCTATTTATAGCCCCCATTATTATAAAGCAATTTGCGTAATTACGCTAGCTTGCTTTTAGCAATCTCTACAAATTTAGCAAATGCAAATTTATCATTAATCGCTAAATCAGACAATACTTTACGATCCACGACAACTTCAGCTTTAGCTAAACCGTTAATAAAACGGCTATAAGTTAAACCTAATTCACGGCAACCAGCATTAATACGCGCAATCCACAGGCTGCGGAATTGACGTTTTCTTTGACGGCGATCACGGTAAGCATATTGCCCCGCTTTCATAACCGCTTCTTTAGCAACACGGAATACGTTGTTGCGACGACCGCGATAGCCTTTAGCTAAAGCAATAATTTTTTTGTGACGCGCACGCGCGATGACACCACGTTTTACTCTAGGCATTCTGTAACTCCTTCAATTTATGCGTAAGGTAACATGCTACGTACATGACCCATATCGCTAGGATTCACTTGTACTGTACCACGTAATTGACGTTTGTTTTTAGTTGTTTTCTTAGTCAAAATATGACGTTTGAATGCTTTAGAACGTTTGATGCCGCCACTACCTTGAACGATAAAGCGTTTTTTCGCACCAGACTTTGATTTCATTTTAGGCATGTAATGCACCTTTTTTAATCGCAGTTTTTATTCAGATAGCAGGTGCTCGCATAACGAGAACTTGAGGAACCTAACTATCCACCTTTTTGAGGGAAAGATTATAGCATATTACTTGGTAAAATCTTTACTATTTTTACAATCAAGCGGATACTTACCACTATCTTCTGTGGGTGCGTTCATAATGGCTAAAATACGCCGATAAGCATCAATTCGATTTTGTGCTTTGATATCTTTGTCTGAACCGCGCCCTTCTCCACATTCTAAACCACCATTGATGATATTTATTACAGTTCCAAATCCAGGTTTTCTATTCTTACTCAAATCTCCAGCAGTTGGAACCCATTGATTGGTCATCACAGCGTGAGCAGAAGGTTTAGGAGATTGGGGAGTCATCCAGAACCACAATGCAGTTCCCCATAATAAACTAAATTTACCTGTATTGCCTGCAGGGCTGGTTACCAAATCCGGATTAGCAACTAGATCATATCCTTTAGCTTTTACGAAATCAGACTGACCAAAGGCTTTATAATTATACGGATAACTTAATTGGATTGCACCACGACCAAAGTAGTAATTATTGGAGTTCTGACACGCTGCATCTCCACCACAGTATTTTCCATGCGGTTTTTTCACACTTAATGTATAGTTAATTAACTTGGTCCTAATCTCTGGAGTAATATTCCAATCAGAACAAGGCGCAGGTAGATTAGAAATACCCTGAGCAGCCAAGGCTTTTTTATCTTCATCATTAAGCCAAGCACAAAGTTGTGCATTTTTGATATTTGAAAAATCTGCCGAAGTATTTAGCTTAACTAAAATATCAAACGGCGTTTCTGACGCAAAACATAAACCAGTCGTTTCTTGTTGAACATTTGCCAACAACGCTGCTAGTTCACGCTTAGCATTAGCTGAATTAGATAAAAACTGCGGAAAATACTCTGCTGTTTCTTCAAAATTTTCATATGTATAAAGGGTAGTTATCTTACTAATCTCACCTGGCTTAGGAAGCTCACCACTAAAATCAACCTTTTTACCATGGCTATCAACTGCACTTACGGATGGACAATTCTGTAATTGTCCGGATAAAGTTTGCAGTTTAGATAATGCAGCATAGTAATTAGGCGCATTTTTTTGTAAACAGTTAGCCTGTCCTGTCCAGTCTTTTTTGTCCTCAAATTCTTTACAAACACCAGTCACAGCAGGAATATATTCACTCTGGCTATATTTAGTTAAGCTGGCACTATCTGATTTATACTGTTGTAATAGATAATCACCATTTGATAATGGAAAAATTTTGGTAAATTGACTTTTAGTAATCAAAGCACCAACTGGTTCTGCATCCACAACACCAATTAAAAAGCAGGTCGATAATAAAAGTGTAATTTTTTTCATAATAGCACCTATACTAAAATAATAAATAATAGATTTTGGATAACGTTATTATAGCGGTTGAATAATTAATTAGCAAAGCGTTATTTATGTATAATAATCATTCATTTTTGTATAAGCACTAAATTCTGGTATTTAAATATTTACCAACACCGCTAGTAGCATGAATAAAACCTTTATTATTCACACGTTCCATTAAACGTCGCATATTTTCAGCTTCGTTGCGACGATCATTGACTTTATGCCACAAATGATATACTGGCACAGCAAAACGCCCATCTTTTATTTGAATACCAGCATGAAGTAAGCGAACCAAAAAGTCAGCATCTTCGTGTCCCCAGCCAGCGAAACCCTCATCAAAACCATTCACAGTTAAACAATCGTCTCTCCACAATGCCATATTGCACCCCTTAGGACGACGCCAGTTCTCAGCATTCTTTTTACGCCATCTTGCTGAAGGATTTAGACGTAGTGCTGGTAACCATTTGTTAGTTTTACCGCTTAATCTAGCTAAGACTGAAGAAATAACCGAGGTAGTGGTAATGCTGACTGATTTATTACTGAGTGCGGATTTAGTATATGACTCACTAAGCAATACTCGATTACCACCAACAAAGTATCCTCTCTCTGCTAGTCGCATCTGATTTAGAATAAAATCTGGTGCAATTAAACAATCGCCATCAATAAAAATTAAATATTCCCCGCTAGATCTGCTTGTTGCCAAATTACGAATTGCTGCCAAGCGAAAGCCAAGATCCTCATGCCAAATATGCAATAGTTCAAAAGGAAAATCTTGTTGAAATTTAGTGACCAAAGTTTTTGTTTCGATTCCAGAACCATCGTCTGCAACTAAGACTTCTAATACTAAATCGCTTGGAATAGTTTGCTTTGCAACACTCATTAAAACTAATTCTAATGTATCTGGTCGATTATAGGTTGAAATTATCAAACTTATATGCATTTATTCCACCACTTAAACATTTGAGAAGTTGGATAAATTATCAATCAACGTATTAATTTTTTGAATCAATTGTTCAGGAGGGATATTATTTACCATTATTTCATCATAAATAGTTTGAATACTAGATTTTTGAGTTAAACGGAACTTTGGAGCAAAATACCCAAACAACCCAATACCTAACTTATGAAATCCTGCGGCAATATGCAGCAAACCACCATCACAGCCAATAAAAATACTACACTCAGCAATAATTTTTGAAGTCTCCAATAAACTAATTTGATTTACAAAATTAGCAAGTTCCGGATAGCATTGCATCAATCCATCTGCAATTTCAAGACCATTTTCACTACCGACCAAAACAACGTCATAATTGGAGTTTTTTGTAAGAATATAATCAATTACCTCAGCCCAGTATCCATAAGACCTGCGTTCAACATCTTCACCACCTACGGCAATAACGATATAAGGTTTAAACACTTTAAACCTATTAATACATTTTGGTAGACATAGATGATGATCACTCAATTGCTCAAGCTGCCGCTGATTATATGGGTATGATAATAGTGCGTTAATACGATGGAAACTGAAATCAACCCAATTAAACTCAATCCCATCAAAATGTCCTCGTAAATGGCAGAAAGGGATATTTTTGTAATATTTCAGCTTAATATTCAAGCTACGGCTCTTAACTGTATCTAAAATAATCAAATCATAATTATCTTGAAGTTGAGTAACATCAGTGTAAGTATTTTGAAACACATCATCATTGCTAAATAGCTCGGCATAGGATGAAACCGCCAACAAGTCAAGCTGATATTTGTCTTTCAACAAAACTCTGCCGCTTAAATTCATAACTGCATCACCTATATTACGAATAGATGTATTTATCCATAGAATACGCTGGGATGACTTAGGTATATACTCCAGTTCAAGTTTCTTTTGACCACTTAAACGCAAGAATAAACTGCGCCGAAATAATTGATAGTTTTCTTTAAAGCGCAAAAACCAAGTTTCTCTCGCCAGTTTTACCTCAGCATCTGTCGCAATCTGAGTCCTAAAATTTGGGCAATAACGTTGACTAAACATCTGCACATTAACTAATTCGTGACAGTAGGTTTAAGATTGCGATCTTCATAGCGAGTGGCAAACAATAAGCCAACCAGTGCAAAGAATGCCAAACCTGATACCGAATCAGAAAAATAACCATTTTCATAACACGCAGCGGCATAAACCAAAGCAACCGTCACGCCGAAATCGCGATATGGACGCGCTAAACTAAAAGAACGAATAAACAAGGTTGCTAAAAAAACAATAAATGTTATCATTCCAATATAGCCCAGCTCCGCACCAAACCATAAATAATCGCTGTGTGGTTGAGAGTTACCAAAAGGATTGTGATCACGCGCAGATAAACGAGCATACTCACCTGGATAGCTACCAGTCCCATGTCCAATGATTGGCTTTTCAGCAATAATTTCTTTGGCATATTTATGGAAAGTCCAGCGCAAATACATTGAAGGATTTTGCGGGTCAAATTTTCCAGCTTTATACTGTTGTACATTTTCCTGATAAGTTTTTATTTTAGCTTGAACCGATGAAGAAGTATAAATTAAAGTTGGCGTAATAACAAATAAAATCACAGCAGAGACAATCAACCCGATTTTCAAACGCCATTGAATAAAAATACTAATCACCATTAACAAACACAATATCTGCCCAGTACGGCTCCAAGTTTCATAATAGATATTATGAAACAAGACAAAAATACTGATCCATGCTACGACCTTTAACCATCTGGGTTTAATCTGTTTATTTAATTGTAAATACAGCAACCAGCATGCAAATAATGCTAAAAAATAGGTGTGGTACATATGCATTCTAAATATTCCATACTGCAAACCCCAGGTTTTAGCGTGAAACATCGGATGATTTGTCCAAATTGAAAGATAGGAAAAGAAGATGGTCAAAGCGATACCAATACCAAAACCCCATAAAGCTGACTTACGCTTATCATCCGAGCTAAAAAAGACAATGATAAAGGGTAATTCAACTAGTCCAATCATTTTTAGTAACATTTTGCTTATATCATGTATGCTGCCACTTGACCATAGTGAACCGACAAGGAATAGAGCATAAAAAACTAAGCTAACTACAACCAAAGGCTCTTTAACAACCTGTGGAAGTTTTGCGCGCAGATCTTTAGACAAGACTACGCTGCATACAATTAAGGGAAGAGTTGCATTTTGTAATGCCGTTGATAGAGGCAGCGCAATTGCGGTTAGAAAAGCCAGTGTCAACCACCAATATTGTTGAAGGGCTTTTCTATCTTTTGCTAGATTCATTATTAGTCTCGAATTAATTTATAGTGTTTTTTGGCAAAATCTTTGCCACCTAGAAATTGCTCTAGCTTCATCATCAACCGATGTTTTTTATCACGACGGCTTAGAGAATAATCTGGGTTGAATTCAAGCTTCTGCTCAGCATCATTTGTGAGCCAAGAAGCTGCGATTTCTGGATGAGTTCCGCTGAAAGCACGGATACTGAGTGGATCAATATCCCCATACCCCAAAAACTCCTTAGGCGTTTTGCCCCAGTAGCGTTCGACACGCTTTTGCTTTTCGTTCATCTTAGCAACTGAGCGTACATGACCGTAGTGATACAGATGACAACCAACCAAAGCCGCATTAGGATAGCGCCCCTGACGATTCTCATTCATAATCAACCAAAACAAGCCATCAGGAGCCCAGCTACGAACAGTATTGCGAATAATTCGTGGTGCACGGCGATACCAACGCGGTGAGTATGCAATCGTTGATGGTGAACCATAGAAATGATAATAGTCGAAAACTAATGCTTCGACGTCCTTATCATTCAGATGCTTTTCCATTGCAGCACGGATAGTTGCATAATCTTGCTCGTGAATTACTTCATCGCCCTCAAGATAAAATGCCCAATCACCAGTACAGTTAAACTGCGCAATCATTTTTTGCTGCGCATAAGTATATCCACGATCCTGCATATTTTCATTCCATGTGGTTTGAATAATACGCAACTTAGGATCATTCAGCGCCTGAACCTGTGCTAAAGTGTCATCATCACTGTTACCCAGCGCAACAACCACTTCATCACAAACCGCCAGCAACGACTTTAAGCTCTCAATATATGGATAGCCCAAAATCGTACCATTGCGCAAAAAGGTAAAGCCGCTGACTTTCATACTATTTTTTCTTTTTCGGTGATACGATCATAATTGCATTACGACCTTCAACTTTAGGGCGCATTTCAACAACAACCAAATCCAGCAAATCCTGCTCAGCTTTTTCTAAATAGCGAATCCCAAATTCCTGATGTGCCATTTCACGACCACGGAATTGAACGATAAACTTAACTTTATCACCCTCTTCTAGAAAACGCTTAGCATTCTTTAATTTAATCTGATAGTCATGCTCGTCGGTGACAGGACGCAACTTAATCTCTTTAACATGAACTTGCTTTTGGTTTTGTTTAGCAGCATGAGCTTTTTTCTGCTCATGGTACTTAAACTTGCCAAAATCCATAACTTTACACACTGGAGGGTTAGCATTAGGAGATATCTCAACTAAATCCAACTCTAATTCATTAGCTTTAGCCATCGCCGCATGGATAGAAACCACGCCCAATTGCTCACCAGTTTCATCAATAATCAAACGCACCTCAGGTGCTGTAATTGCGCCGTTAATGCGCGCTTGTTTTTCAGTGCTTATGACACTACTCCTCAAAATTAAAAACAAAACTCTTCATTATAACCTATTTGATTAGTTTACAGGATACTTTGTTACGATTAGATACATATATGCTCATAGTATTTACCTAATATGCACCATCTCGTTTGACAACCACACCAATTGTTTTGATAAGTATAACTACATCATACCACAATGACCAGTTTTTGATATACCAAGTATCCAAACGACAACGATCTGCAAACGAAGTTTTACTTCTGCCACTTACTTGCCACATTCCAGTAATTCCAGGTTTCACCATCGCATAATAAAACATTCCATCATTGTAATCGCCAAGTTCACGCTCCAACAGCGGGCGTGGACCAACTAGACTCATTTCACCTTTAAGTACATTCAATAACTGACCTAATTCATCTAAACTAGTTTTGCGTAATAATCTACCGATTCGAGTAACCCGTGGATCATTATCTAGTTTGAAATTATTTGCGACATAACGTTGATAGATCTCATTATTTTCTTCTCGCCAGGAATTAAGCATTTTCTCAGCATTTTTGTGCATACTACGAAATTTGATACAGCCGAAAGTTTTGCCATCATAGCCCAAACGTGGTTGAATAAAAAATGGATTACCACGATCTTCAAGAAAAATCAACAAGCCAATTAATAACATCAAAGGTAACACTACCGGTAAACAAAGTAAAACGACACCATAATCAAAAAACATTTTAACTAGGCGATTTAGACGCCGGTTAAGATTATTTTCTAAACGCAACATTAATTGCTCATTGCCAAAAAAGTGATTAATCTCTATTCCATACAAAGGTAAACCATCAAAATCTGGCACTATGCTTACAAACATAAAATTACGCTGCATTAGGAAAATTTTATCAATATTGCGAACCATTTCCAATGAATCAAGCGCAACCACAACTTCACAGGTTTTATTTTTATCCAGCAAATCTTTGAGTCCCAAGAGCGGGAAATCTTTATTTTCAAACGCTACGCTTAATCTTTCACCCGTAATTCGTTCACGATCAACATCAACAAATCCATGAATTTGAAAGCCCATCAAACGGCGATTTTTTAATAAACTATAGGCACTAAGCGCTGTATCTCCAGTACCGACGATATAAACCTTGCGTTGCCAGAGTTTATAATGTAGCAAAATGCGAATAGTAAACGTTCTAAATAGTGGCAAAATTACAAATAATAAAGCCCAATACATGAAGAAAAACAAGTATGTTACATGTTCAGAACGGCTAAGTGAAATCACTACAAAATCTAAAATTAAAATATAAATAATTTGTTTATAGATTATTCGCAACTCCTCCCACGTTGGACGGCGTTTCACATAGAGCTCAGCAATCCAAAACATTGCAAGAATAACCAACGCATTTAATGCTTTCACCAAAACCAAATGATCGGTATCAAAACGATGTAGGCGTGCAGGCTCTAATACATTGGCAATCTGGATACTCAGCCAATATGTAAATGTCAGCGAAAGTAAATCGCTGGCAAGTAATAAATACTTTTGTAAAAAGAGACGTTTCATACTATTTCTTAATAAATTCCTGATATTTAGTTATAACAAAGTCTTTAAATTCGGTTCTAAAGCGCAGAGCAGCAAACCGCTTTGCATTAGCTACACATAACTCAGGAGTAATTACCGATTGCTGTTCATATTCTGATACGGCTTGTTGAATCGCGTCTATCGTCTGACTTGCAAAAAACACACCTGTTGGCTTTAGACTATCCAAACCATTCACAGTTTCTAATGCTCCACCTCGTGCATACGCAATCACAGGAGTTCCGCAAGCCTGTGCTTCCACAGGTACAATACCAAAATCTTCTTCTGCTGCAAAAACAAAAGCTTTAGCTTGTTGCATAAGTAATCTAAGCGGTTCATCTGCAACAAAACCTAATAATTCAATATTAGAACAATTAGCGACTAATTGCTGAATTTTTTTGTAATCAGGACCTGTTCCGACGATTTTTAATTTTTTATCTGGCATCGCAGCAAAAGCCTCTGCAATTAATGCGATTTTCTTATATGGCACCATTCGCGAGACCGTTAAATAAAAATCTTGCTTGTCCATTGATGGCGTAAATTTATCCGTATCAACATTAGGATAGATGACTTCAGCTTCACGCCGATAAACTTTGTAAATTCGTTTGGCGATAAAATGTGAATTGGCGACAAAATAATCAACTCCATTTGCAGTTCGGTAATCCCATAGCCTAATCTTGTGTAAGATATAGCGTGTTAAGCATGATTTTATACCTCGCAGAAGACCAGCCTCACGCAAATACTGGTGCTGCATATCCCAAGCATAACGAATCGGTGAATGACAATAGCAAATGTGTAATTGGTCAGGTCCAGTCAAAACTCCTTTAGCTACAGCGTGCGAACTACTAATAACAAGGTCATAACTACTTACATCAAACTGCTCTACAGCTAATGGCATAAGTGGTAGGTATTCACGATGCTTGGTTTTAGCAAATGGTAATTTTTGAATAAACGAAGTTATAACTGACTTATTCTGTATAAACCCACGCTCATTATCTGGTAAAAAATCAATCAAGCTAAATAAATCTGCATCCGAAAAACAATTAATTATCTGTTCTAGAACTTTCTCTGCTCCAGCATAGGTATATAACCAATCATGAATGATAGCAACTCTTACCGTCATTACAAAGCACCTGATAATTTAATAAATTTAGCGTACTCTTCATTAACAAATTTGCTAAATTGTGCTTTAAATTCTTGACATGAAAAGTTCATTGCGTTTACCAAACAATTACGTGCTGAAAATTTTTCATGGTTAGCCTCAAAAACTTCAACGGATTTTACAATATCTTCAACACATTGCTTCTCAAAGACTACTCCAGTAGGACATGAAGATCTTTCATCATTTACAACTTCTTTTGAACCACCGCCAGAGTATACAATAACTGGAGTTCCACATGCTTGAGCTTCTACATTAACAATACCAAAAGCTTCCTGTGATGCAAATACAAACGCCTTTGCTCCAGAAATTAATTCTGCAACTTCTTTTTTATTTTTATATCCAACAAATTCAATGTTAGATTTAGCTATTGCTTCTAAATTACTTCGTGTTGCTCCATCCCCAACAACAATTAATTTCTTACCTAAAAGATTAAATGCATTTATAACTAAATCAAATCGTTTATATTCTACAAGTCTTCCAACCGTAATATAATAATCTTGCTTTATTTCTTTATAGAATTGACTAAAATAATTCACATCAACACTAGGATAAATTACTTTATTGATTTTCACACCAAATTTATCCATATGCCACTGTGCAATATATTTTGAATTTGCTACATGTATATCAGGGCGCTGAATAGCTATTGTTAACCATTTGCGCAATTTTGGGTAAAAGTACTGTTGGGCTAAGCTTACAATTTTACTAGTACTCTTATATAAATCACCATATTCAAATAAATACCGCATATGTTCAGAATGACAATAGCAAATATGCAGTTGCGTAGGTTTGGTAATTACTCCACATGCCACAGCATGTGAGCCACTTATAATTATATCATAGCCAGCCAAATCTAATTTTTCAATAGCGTGTGGCATAAAGGGCAGAAAATGACGATGTTTGGTTTTAGCAAAAGGTATATTTTGCAAATAAGATGTTTTAACTTTTTTATTTTTAATAAAAAAACGTTGTTGTTCTGGTATATTATCAATAATACTAAAGATGTCTGCGTCAGGGAAACACTCAAGCATCTGCTCCAATACTCTTTCAGCTCCGCCATAGACATAAAGCCAATCGTGAATAATTGCAATTTTCATATTAAATTTTTCTAAATAAATTTGCGCAGAAGATTATAAAAACGTTCACTTAGCGAAAGAGGTAACTTTGTCATCATAAAATAAAATACTAATAATTTAATCCCTTGCTTCTTTATTTTTAATAATTGGAAAATACTGTTTTCACCATGCCAACGCCGAGAGTAAAGGCTTAATTTATAGTCACACATAAAAACGAGAGATTTATCCATTGCAAAGAATTTATCTTTTAACAAATCATTATAACCACTACCAAGGTCTAAACAATTCTGGCGATATTGGGTAAAGGTTTTTTTCTTTGCTCCAGAAACATTAACCGCATGCTGGCGATAGTAAATCAGGGGTTCAAGATAGAGTTTTATCCGTCCGCAATATGCAGCATAATAGGAAAAATACCAATCATGCGGTAAAACATAGCTTCTCAATGGAAGCGTTAAATTAATCAGTTCGCGAGACATTAAAACAGTACAACCAGTTACATTGCTATTAACTAAGTAATCAAAAAATCCATTTTTATCAGACTGCTTACCCCAAGCAAAATGAGAAGGTTGCAGTACATTCATATCATCATCAACCAACACCGCATCACTATGAATCAGCAAATTATCACCAATTTCAGCTACAAGCACTTCAATCTTATTATTAAACCAAACATCATCTTGATCAGCCAAGGCAACATAATCACCTGAAGCCAACATTATAGCGCGCTCAAAACTCTTTACAACACCTATATTCTCAGGATTAGGATAAACTTTTATATTATTATATTTATCTCTATATGTATTTAAAATATTTAGCGTATCATCACTGGAACCATCGTCAACAATAATTATTTCATAAATAGGATGGGTTTGGTTCAATATACTATCTAATTGCTGAGAGAGATATTTTTCACCATTGTAGGTTGCCATCACAATTGATACTAAATTATTTACCACCATAACCACCTTAAAATTAAGAACGAATTAGCTTAAATATCAATCTTGCACCAAATGAACCAAATAATGTCATGGCTAAATACTCCATGGTTTTGGTTAGACCAAAATGTTTGTAACTCCATAAATAAACTGACAAACTAGCATGGTGAGCATTTAAACGAGCCTCATAATAGCTGAGAGCTTGCCTAACATCTAGATTACGTTCAAACGTTTTGGTCGATAATAATGCATTACAACTATTCACAAAGTCTAAAGATCTTTTTTGCCAAGCTGCATAGTCTTTCAATTTAGAGCTACCTATTTGATTAGCTGAGTGCTGACGATAGAATATTAAAGGTTTATCACAATAAGTAATTTTATTAAAAAAGCTTGCCATCAATGCCAAATAATGATCATGCACATAATATCCATCAGGAATGGGAAAGCACTTTTCAACCAACTGACGAGAAAATAATACAGTACAACCCGTCACATCATTCATTATAAGATACTTAACAAAATCACCATTCAAGTTTGACTTCAAGCTAGAATATGATCGGTGTAGTACATTGAGATTTGCATCAACAACAAATGCATCACTGTGAATTAACCAATTATCCCCAATTTGCTCAATTAGTGTTGCAATTTTTTCTGGCAGCCAGACATCATCTTGGTCAGCAAGTGCAATATAATCACCACGACAAGCACATATTGTTTTTTCAAACGACTTCGTACCACCTAAATTAGTTTCATTACGGAATATTTTTATTTTGCTATTATTTGTCGCGTATTGAACTAAAATGTTCCACGTTTCATCTGAAGAACAATCATCAACGATAATAATCTCATAAACCAGATAAGTTTGTGTAAGAATGCTATCAAGTTGCTCCTTAATATAACTCGCACCATTATAAGTTGCGATTGCAACACTAACTCTAGCTGATGACGTCATATTATACATTAATTTCACTATTAAATTTCTCCAGTGCCATTAATACTGCCACATTCATATCATAATAACAATAATCAGCAAGATGTCCAGATAGAATAATGTCTGGGTATTCTTTAGCCAATTGCTTATACTGCGCAAACATTGCCAAATTTGGTTCTGCTGGAATTGGGTAATAGGGAACATCTTTACGAGTACATCCTCGATGATACTCTTCAACAATTGCCGTATATGGATGAGTCTGCCCAGTCAAATGTTTTACTTCGGTTACCCGGGTAAAATCATAATCATTTGGGTAATTAATACTTGCAACATCTTGATAATGTTCCTGCTGCAAGGTTTTAATCTTAAAATCAACCGTTCGGTAAGGTAATTCCCCATAACAATAATCAAATAATTCGTCAATTTTACCTGTAAAAATCAATTTACCTTCAAAAAGTTGTTCCATGAATTTTATCTGTTTGCTACGATGATTTACCGTTACTACTTCACGATAGTCAGTATTAAGCATAACTTTAATATTTTGATTACCCAACATTTTTTTGAATAATTGATTGTAACCAAAACGCGGAATACCTTGATAACTGTCTTGAGAGTGGCGATCATCATAAGAAATATGAATCGGCATCCGCCCAGTAACATACTCATCTAATTCGTCGGGTTTTAGTCCCCATTGCTTGTAGGTATAATTAAGATAAATTTTATTATAGATAAAATCTGCCAACATTTTCAAATCATCATCTTGGGTTTTACGCAGCTCCAAAATCGGGACTTTCTTGCCAAACCCAAAATATTTAATTAGCTTACGAGTTAAATCCTGTGCCATGTATTCAGGAAAAAGAATCATCAAACTATTCAGATTAAATGGAATTGGCACTAAATGCCCGTCAATATATGCTGCAACTTTGTGCTGATAAGACTTCCAATCAGTAAACTGCGAGATGTAATCCCAAATTTGTTTATCTGGCGTATGAAACACTCGCGGTCCATATTTATAAACTAACAGACCATCTTCGTTGTATTGGTCATAACAATTTCCGCCAATGTGATTACGCTGCTCGATAATTAAAACCCGCTTCTTTAGCTGCGTTGCAATTCGTTCAGCCAGAACTGCACCAGAAAAACCTGCACCAATTACAATATAATCAAACATTTAATCACCTTTACCCTAGACGAGCTATCTTTTAGCTACATTTATTTAGTTTGGAGTAAATTTCACTAACTCTATAACTCCAAGCGTTTGAAGCCAGAAATTCACTAGTATCAACCACTTTATTTTTTGTCTGTTCAGTAAACAAACACTTGCTGATTATATTCTTAAACTGCTCAAAAGTTTCATAAAAATGGACACTTTCATAATGAGCAAATTTGTCTAATTCCGAATAATACGGTAAAATAATTGGTCGATCACAAACAAGGTACTCATAAACTTTAACGGGATCAACTGATTCAATTAGTTTATTCGTTTTAAATGGCATAATAAATGCATCCGCATTTTTCAAAGCATTAAAAAGATAATTATGCCCAATTGCACCAAACAAAACCAGACGTTTATTATCAGACAAAAAACCTGCAACATTAGGACCGATTAGAACAACGGCAATATCAGGAGTTGTACAAACTAATTCTTTTAACCAATCAAATTGCATCCATGTGTCAATCGTTCCTGAGTATATAATTAGTTTATTACCACTCGCCTTAAGTTTACTACATAATTCGTTAAATTTTATATCCGCTAAATTTTGCTTAATGAAGTTTTTATCTAATGCATTATTTACCACTATAACCTTAGAGAGGTCTAAAATATGATGCTTCTCACATAGGATATTTTTTAAGGTTTCTGATGAAACTGTTATTAAGTGTGCATTATTTAATACGTATTGTTCCTGCTTTAAGAATCTATCTTGCTTCCTCAATGAATGTTTAATTTCTTGGAACTCAGACGTATTATCCATGCAATCATAAATAATTAAAGGCTTCCTTACTATGATTTTTTGGTAGAATTTAATCAAGCGAGGATCTGTAATCCACAAATACTTTATTTTTTTAAAGAGACAGCAATAATTAATCCATAAAACTAGTAGAATATAATTCATTCCGCGAATAAATACACTTTCACCAGCAACACCTATGTTTCTGATTATAACTTTCTCGCATTCGGCATTAAGTTGTTTGTCGCTAGATGGTCTTGCAACTACCGTGACATCAAAATAGTTCGCAAGCTCGATCGCAACAAAATGGGGTCTTTGCTTTATCCAACTCCATGGAACGTGCATTAAGTATAACATTTTAGGTTTCATTTTAATTCAAATTTGCAAATAAATAATCTAAAATTAATTTGGACGTGTTACCATCTCCGTATGGGTTTCTTGCAGAAGTCATTTGTTGGTATAATTTACCACCATCAAGTAACTCATTAATTGAATTTACGATCAAGGCTTTATCTGTTCCAACTAGTTTAACCGTTCCTTCATTCACGGCTTCAGGGCGCTCAGTAGTATCACGCATCACCAGTACAGGTTTTTTCAAGCTTGGAGCTTCTTCTTGTACACCACCTGAATCAGTTAAAATTAAATATGCTTTCTGCATTAAAAATACGAACGGCTGATACTCTTGCGGCTCAATTAGATGGATATTGCTAATCCCAGTTAAAATTTCATTTACAGGCTTTTGCACATTAGGATTCAAGTGTACTGGATATACTAATTGTACGTCAGGGTGTTCTAGTGCTATTTCTTTAATTGCCTGGCAAATATTAACAAAACCATCACCAAAATTCTCACGACGATGACCTGTTATTAAAATTGTCCGCTTAGAAAAATCTAACCCCAAAGACTCAAAATGCGTCCTTAACTGCTGATTTAATTTATTGTTAACATTTATCTTATTAACCATCCATAATAGGGAATCAATAACGGAATTACCGACAACTTCAACGTGTTTGGTAATATTTTCCCGTAATAAATTTGCTTGGCTAACCGCAGTTGGCGCAAAATGAAACTCCGCAATACTACCAGTTAAAGTACGATTAATCTCTTCCGGCCACGGACTATAAATATTATGCGTTCGTAATCCTGCTTCTACATGAGCTACAGGAATTCGTTGATAATATGCAGCCAAACTTGATGCTAATGTTGTAGTCGTATCACCATGAACCAATACACAGTCTGGCTTATACTCAGCTAAAACAGGGCGCAAGCCTAAGAGGGCTTTGGCAGTAACATCGTACAAATCCTGTCCATGAGCCATAATATCTAAGTCATAATCAGGAATAACTTCAAATAAATCTAGTACTTGATCCAACATCTGACGGTGCTGCCCAGTTACACAAACTTTAACTAAAAACTTATCAGCATAATGTTCTCGAGCATAATTAACAACAGGTAGCATTTTAATTGCTTCTGGACGGGTCCCAAAAATAAATAATAATTTCTTCCTTCCCATATATCAATCCTATAGTAAGTATAACTGCTAAAACACAATTATATGTATTAATTTATATATAATTTTTAATATGCAAATTCTAAATAATGCTATTTTAATTTAACGGTTAGTAGCATGAGGAAACCAGCGAATATTATGCTTCTCTTCAAAATACAGTCTATTTTTCTCAAAAAGTTCTAATTTTTCACCTTCTGGTAGCTTACCAAATGTTGCAGAGTGTTCATGATGAACAAACACGTCATCTGCAATTATAGTTTCATATCCTGCTGCACGTACCCTAATATTATAATCATCATCTTCAAACCAACCTCTTCCAAATTTTTCATCAAGCATACCAACGCTATCAATAACCTCTCTTTTTATCGCAACACAAAAAAATGCCAAACTACCCTCAAGTATTTGGTATGTCTTTCCATAGTTATCATAATGAATACGAATGGCACATTTTATAAAGTCAGCTTCTGTCAAATAATTTGGTACTGCAATTTTGGCCTGATTGCCAATATTATTGGTAACAGGACCAACTAAGCCGACTTTTTTATTTCTGAAATGATACAACATATTACGAATCCAATTCGGCGATACAAATGTGTCATTATTTAAGATAAATACATAATCACCAGTAGCATGCTTTATTCCGATGTTATTTCCAGCGCTAAATCCAGCATTAACATTATTCAATATCAATTTAAAATTAGTTTTATCCTTGGCATATTCACATAACCACTCTCTAGAACCATCACTAGATAAATTATCCACTACGATAATTTCTAAGTTATTGTAATTTGAATATTTATACAAACTATATAAACAATTTTTAGTTAAACTTAAATTATTATAAGTTAATACAATTACGCTTACTTTTGGTTGTTCAACATTAGAATTATTAATAAAATTATTTAACTGGTTAAATCTAACTCCCCAAGAATTACTACGAGCCACTTCTACCCGGGAGTTTATCAAATTTATATCATATTGATCTGCAAAAGCCTGCTTTATTTTTTCTGCAAACTCAAATTTATCTGTAGCAGTATATACCACACTAGAATATTTTAAAACTTCTGGCAATGCGGTTGAAACTACAGCTTTCCCTAGAGATAAGTATTCAAACATTTTAACAGGATTAGTTGCCAAGGTTAATGGTATAATTTTAAATGGAATCAGACAAACATCAAATAATTCTAAGTAGCTTGGTAATTCATTATATGGTTTTTCGCCTAATAAATAAACATTTTTTAAATTAGATAGCTTATTAATTTCCTCACAACCATGTGTGTGCCCAATCAGGATAAAATCATAATCACAAAATTGCTGAACCAGATACTCTAAGCATTCTAAATCAAACCAATTGGCTATAGCACCAAAGTAACCGATTACACCTTTACCTGACAGCTTTGATTTTAGCTCATCAACCTCATACACACTTTGCACTTTAGAAAAAAATTCAAAATCGCAAGCATTTTCAATCAACACGCAGTTACTATGTTGCAAAGCAAATTTTTGATATAGCTTATCAGAACTTACGATTAAATAATCACTCAGTTGAATTGCTTTTTTTTCTAATGCTATAACGTGCTCTAGACCATCTTCAAAACCCTCGTGATCATCCATGCAATCATAAATAACTTTACCACCTAAGCAACAAGCTATATCAATCCAAAAAGGATGGTCTAGTTTTATAAATTTATTTACAATTCCAAAATCCGTTTCAAATTTGCCTATTGATTTAATCCAAAATTGCCGTAACTCTTCACTAATGCATTGCGTATAAATATTTACTTCACAATTTACATTTAATCGCACTTCCATTACGTTGTTCTCAATACTTCGCAAAGTATATCCGCACTCATATGCAGGATTAAATGATGTAGTAAAATAAAAAACTTTATAGTTTTGACGAGCAAATCCACGTGCGAAATGTTGTGGTCTTTGGAATCTAAAACCCCAATCTATCACAGGAAAAACATAGAGTACGTCTAAATTAGATGTGTTACGTATATCAGTTAGAATGAAATTATCAATACTACCATAAGTTAAAGGTCTCACCTGATCATTAGTACCACCGTTATTTCTTCGTAAAAAAACTCTTGTTTTAATATAATTACGAACTCTCCAAGGTAATACTTTTTTTACTATTTTTTTTATCAACACCATAATGATAAAACCAGACCTTCCTTATACACTAAACTTGCTTTTTAGCTATACTACCACGAACTTAAATCCAGATACTATAGATAGCTAAATTTGATCATTTAAAACAAAACTCGTCATTAAATATGGTACTTATTTATAGTTTCTTACAAATAAGCATCTTAACTTTCTTAATCTATTAATAAACTTCCAACCTCTTGAATTGTAAATACCGTTTAATTCATTTTGAACGCTACCAAGTCTATTTTGTGTATTCTCTAAAATTACTCTCATGCTTTCCAGCTCCAGTTTTTGAGTAGCAATAAGTAATTTAGCATCATTTATCTCATGACTTAGCTTATTGTTACTCTCAATTGAATTTTTAAGATATGATTGTATTGCTTTACGAATAGACTGATATTCAACTGTATTTTTTTTCGTAAGATCATTAATAATATCAAGCACCAAATCCAATGTTTGCTGCCCTCGTACAGGAAAAAAATACTCACGCAATTCAGAAATTTTATCTAAATATGTTTTATTAGCTAAAGTATTATTTACTAATTCCATCAATGTACATTCACCAGAGGTATATCTAGCGATACCATATTTAGTAAATAATTGCTTAGTAATTGGCTCTTCACCATAAAAATTATCGCCAAAATACTCACCAGCAAGAATTAGAGGCTTACAAAAATAAATTGCATCAAAACAAGCTGAAGATCCGTCAGATATTACAACATCCGAATCTAATAATAGCTCTTCCAATATATCATTCTGCCCATAGATCTCTACGTTTGGTAATTCTTTTATAACATCTCTGCGATCTGACTCTAAAAATTCCGTCCCATGATGTAATTTTATTTTTATTTGGTAATTAGATGGCAGTGCTAAAAGATCATTAATTATCAAATCAAACGATGATTCTTTACCATATGTAGGTAGATATAAAACACAAATTGAACCTCCAATATCTTTGCTGCTACTTTTAATATCCAGTAAAGAACTTGGTAAATGCGCATATTTTAGGTTACCAACAATCTCTGCTTGGCAATAATGAGATAAAAAAGAATAATCATAATTACCATAACACAAGCAAAAATCAAATAATAGTGTATCAGCTTTAAAATTCCATACTGGCTTTGCTATACCATATTGATAACGAATATTAAATTTCGATTTAACTTCAAATTGATACGGTAAATACGGATACAATCCAATATCATATTCGTTGCCCTGATATTCTGAGCTCTTAAAAACCCGAACGTGGTTAACTAATGCGTTATAAGTATCTTCTGCCATCTCTAACCAGTCTGGTTCCAATACATTGTCTGCAATAAAAATATCAACGGAGAACTGTCGCTTAATTAACTCACTATACAAATTCTTTATGGTATGATATAAAACCATATTATGAATCACAAAAGCTATTTTTTTATTCATACTTCGTTCTTTACCATTTGTTTGATTTCAGTTGTTGAAATATCTTCAGTCCGTGGTAAATAAATAACTTCACAATGCTCTTTTAACGAATCAAATTTACCAGCCCAGTCATTTCCCATCACGAAGACATCAACTTGATAGTTAATTATATCTGAAACTTTTTGTTCCCAATTATTTTCTGGAATTACCAAATCAACAAAACGTATTGCCTCCAAAATTTCCTTACGGTGCTCATATGGAAAAATTGACTGCTTGCCTTTTAATGCGTTAAAGCTGTCGCTGGAAAGTCCCACAATCAAATAATCGCCTAACTGTTTAGCTCTTCTGAGCAGGTTAATATGTCCTATATGAGTTAGATCAAAAGTTCCATAAGTAATTATTCGTCTCATTTACACACCTTAACTAAATGACAGTTATTTTCAACAAAAAAGATGCCCGGAACATAGTTTTCTTTAATTGGTAAAACGGTCATATCTGCGGCTAATTGCACTTGATCAAGAAATACAGGTTGGACAGCTTCCGCTTTTACGCCAACTGAAACCGTGTATTCTCCTGGAGCAAGTAAATTTGCAAATTCAAAATCAAAAATAAGAACATCATTTTTTTGCATTGCCGGCAATAAGGTTCCAGAGTTATAAACGTTATAGCCAAACACATTAACACCTTGCATGTTCTGCACCATGTAGCCTAGAGTTCCTTCAGTTAAAACATCTCGATTATAACGGACTGATATTCTTAATTTAACGTGATCTCCCAAACTAACCTGATTAGTCATTTGTTGATTTACAAATAATTGGACATTCAGAATTTCAGCGCCACCGTCGCCAGCTCGATAAACATTACAGTTACTCTGAAAAAATGGATTAATCTCTGCAGAATATTCTACCGTATCTAAGTTTAATACTGGTTTATCTTCTTTATCCATTTGAGAAATAATATCTTTTACTCCAGTAAAAGACTGATTAATTTCCTTTTCATAAAGCTGGCAAACATCTTTAACATCGCCATAAAGGACTAGTTTGCCTTTATCGATATAAAGTGCTTTATTACAGAGCGCCTTAACTGTTGCCAAAGAATGCGACACAAAAAATATTGTAACCCCCGTCTCTTTAAGTTGTTTCATACGTAACGAGCACTTGGCTTGAAACGCCATATCACCCACAGAGAGAGCTTCATCAACGATTAGTATTTCGGGTTCAACGTTAATGGCTACCGCAAAGGCTAAGCGTGCAGACATGCCTGAAGAATAAGTTTTAAATGGTTGATAAATAAAATCACCAATATCAGCAAACTCCAATATGGTTGCCAACTTTTGATCTACCTCATGTTTGGTAAATCCCATCAAATTGCCCTGAAAATAAATATTTTCCAGCCCAGTATATTCTGGATTAAAACCAGAGCCAAGCTCTAGTAATGCAGCAATATTTCCGATAGTTTTTATATTACCCGTAGTAGGAGATAATACCCCAGTAATAATCTTCAATAAAGTAGATTTACCAGCTCCGTTTCTGCCAACGATTCCAACTACATCACCTTTTTCAACTTCAAAATTAAGGTTATTTAATGCAAAGTGCTCGTGGTGGTATTTCTTTTTAAATGGATGTAATGCTTCTTTCATCCGATCAAATGGTGCATTGTATAATTTATAAACTTTGGATAAATTTTCAACTTTAATCGCGATATTGTTATTCATAGTTGCACCTTACAATACATCGGCAAAATGTGGGCGCAATTTATTAAAGGTACGATTACCAAGCCAGTAAATAAACAAAGTAACACCCCAAAAATATATCATCATGGCATAATGCTGCCAAAATGGCTGATGATTAATTAATGTTTCACGAAAGCCATTGACAATATAAGCAAAAGGGTTAAGTTTTATTATATAAATTAACCTTCCGTGAAGCATTGTTTCGTTCCACATAACTGGGGTGGCCCAAAATAAAACCTGAAAAACTACACTTATAATTTGCCCGACATCTGGCATAAACGGCATGATTGCTGAAAATAGCAGTCCCAAGCTCAAGCTGATTGCAATTATACATAACATATAGTAGACCAATTGTAACCACCACACGCTCGGGTAATAACCATATGCAAAGCACACAATTAACAAAAATACCCAGAAAGCAAGATTAACGAGGACAGCTGAACCAATTTTAACAAACGGCAGTAATTTAACTTCGAAGACTATTTTTTTGACTAAAAAACTTTGGCTCACAATTGCATTACTTGAGCTGATAATAGCATCGTTCAGTAAAAACCACGGCACCATCCCAGCGAGCAACCACAATAAGAATGGAACGCTTGAAATAGCTCCTGCGCGAAACCCTTTAGTAAATACAAACCAATAAACGGCAACCATTACCAGTGGCTGAATAAATGCCCAGACAATACCAAGATGATTACCTAAATAACGGTTTTTAAAATCTGACTTAATCAGATTAAATAACATCTTACGATTTTTCATCGCCATCAGAAATAGCTTCATGCGCTCTAACCATTCTCAATTTTAACCTTATATCCCTAGATTATAGCATATGGGTTATCTCTATTCATATCAGGCAATAATGCTTTTATCGCAAAATACAATACAATAATTTAAATGCAACTAATTTGATAGGTTAAAATAACGTGAATCAAAGTATAAAATTAACCTTTGCTCCTGAAAGGCGCCAAAATGTCAGAGTCGAAAAGTTTCTTTAAACAACCTTTTTTCATTTTATGCTTTTTGGAATTCTTTGAACGTTTTGGCTATTATGGCTTCAATTATATTTCGATCTATTTCTATATCTCCAAACTTGATTTTAGTGAATCAACTGCGACAACGCTAATGGGGGGCTTTGCTGCCTTAACCTATGTTTTTAATGCCGTTGGTGGTTATGTTGCCGATAATATATTGGGGATTAAGCGTACCATGTTTACGGGTGCAATTCTCTTATGCCTTGGCTATGCGGCACTCGCAATTGGCAGCAATTTTAGTCCACTTTTTGTCTATACTGCGCTGGCGCTCATAATCTTAGGATCATGTCTATTTAAACCCGCGCCAACCAATTTAATTGCTTCAATTTACGGACAAGATAAAAACACGCTGGATGCAACATATACTTATTTCTATATGTCAATCAATATGGGCTCGTTCTGTGCTTCGTTATTAGTTCCGATGCTTGCAAAAAATGTTGGCTATACGGCAGCTTTGCTGGTGTGTTCCGCTGGCGTACTGGTTGGAATCATTTACAACTTAAAAAACTATGCAATGATTAAACACGTTGATAATGCATTAGGATTGGCAAAATTATCCCCACAAAAAATAGCACCTTTTGCTTTTAGTTTAATCGCAGGGTTAATTTTCATCAGTGTAATGTTGCAAAATGACAAATTAATTAATTTACTGCTTACCGTTGCTTCAATCGCAATTTTCGGCTATTTTATCTGGCAGGTTATTCGCGAAAACAACCATGCTCAACGCAGGAAAATGATAGTCGCAATAATTTTACTTTTCTATGCTGTAGTATTTTTCGTAATTTACCAACAAAAGAATACATCATTCATGCTTTTTAATAAACATCACGTAAATTTACACTTCTTAGGTTGGGATATTAATCCGCAGTCAGTACCTGGCTTTTTAGGGACTGGAGGGATTATCCTTTTATCGCCAGTATTTGCCGCTATCTATCGTAAGTTAGGCACTAATGACCTTTCATTGCCTTATAAATTTGCGATTGGTTTATTGTTTAGTTCCTGTGCTTACGGTTTGCTATACTTTGTATGCTTGGCAACTGACCCAAGTCAACAAATTAGTTTTGGCTGGGAAATTTTGGCAATTTCAGTCTTTTTTGCATCGTCCGAGCTACTCATTAGCGCGCTTGGCGTATCACTGATGGCTCAGCTGGTACCAGATAGAATGCGTGGCTTTGCCATTGGTATGTGGTTTATTACCAGTGCTCTGGGAATAAAATTGGGCTCATTTATTGCCTCATTGGTAGCCAACAATTCAGCAAAAAATTCAACTGAGAGCTATGATTTGGCAACACAAATTGCCAGTTTTAACAATTATGAACACTTATTTAGAAATATATTCTTACTCGGATTAAGTGCTGCGATAATCGCCTGGCTCTTGGGTGGAAAATTAACCCGCATGATCAATAACCAATAATAAATCAGAATATTTTGCAAATGAAGGAACAAAAGATATGCAGACAATTTTAGTAACGGGTGGCACAGGATATATTGGCTCTCATACAGTAGTTGAGCTATTAATTCATAATTATCAAGTAGTTATCATAGATAATTTTTGTAATTCCAGTCCCAAAGTATTAGAGAGAATAGAACAGATCAGTGGCAAAAAACCGATATTTTATCAGGCGGATGTTTTAGATCAAAATGCTTTGGCAAATATATTTAGTCAGCATAAAATTGATGCCGTAATTCATTTTGCGGCACTCAAAGCAGTCGGTGAATCAGTACAACAACCAGCGCGCTATTATGAGAATAACGTGTCCGGAAGCTTATCGCTGTTTAAAGCAATGGCTGAAGCACAAGTTAAAACTATTGTCTTTAGCTCATCCGCAACAGTTTATGGCGATCCTCACACTACTCCAATTACTGAAGATTTTCCATTATCTGCGACTAATCCTTACGGTTGGACCAAATTAATGATGGAACAAATTTTACGTGATATTTATCAAGCAGATAAGGCATGGGCGGTGGGGTTACTGCGCTACTTCAATCCGGTTGGCGCACATCCATCCGGGCTAATCGGTGAAGACCCTAACGGAATTCCAAATAATTTAATGCCGTACATTACTCAGGTTGCAGTGGGTAAATTAGAAAAATTAAATGTTTTTGGTGGCGATTATCCAACCCAAGATGGTACTGGAGTACGCGATTATATTCACGTTGTTGATTTGGCGCGTGGACATATAAAAGCACTTGAATATCTAGCAAATCATCAAGAGGTTCTCACTGTTAATCTTGGTACTGGAGCGGGCTATTCAGTTTTAGACGTAGTAAAGGCTTTTGCTAAAGCTAGTAGTAAAGAAATACCATATCAAATTCAGCCACGACGCGCAGGAGACGTAGCGAAGTGTTTTGCTGATCCGACAAAAGCGCGCCAGCTGCTAAATTGGAGCACAGAATATGATTTAGCCAAGATGTGTGAAGATAGCTGGCGCTGGCAGAGTGCCAATCCAAAAGGGTATCTATAACTGCAGATAAGTCTTTTTTATCTTAAAGAGCGCCAAAAGCGCTCAATAAAGATATTGTCCAATATCCGACGACAGCTATCAAATACCTATACACTAACCTGATATTTTGAATAACTGAATTCTTAACTCATGACCTAATAGTACTATTCTTATTCTGTAAATAGCTTACAATTTTCCACAATCAATAACTCCGCTCTAAAATACATGATTATTATCTTCACTCTCTTTTAAATATAAAAGTCTCAGGCATATATGATCATTAGCCTTTTTTTTAGCTCTACCAAATTTGCTCTAAATCAGCAACCCGCGTAAAAACCCAGTACCCTTTTTTTTCACAAAAAATTAGAATAACGTTCTGAACAAAATACTTTCACAGGAAAACAGAATGAATACTCTAACAAACAATAACAGCAAATTAACTGGCTACAAAAGCGCAGTATTTTATTTTACCGATAATCCTAGATTTAATAAAAATGCATATCACTTTTTTCCAAATGGAGTATTGTATGTTGCCAATGGCAAAGTAGTTGAAGCCGGAGATTTTAACGAATTACAAGCTAAGTATCCGCAGGCGGAAATCATTGACTATAGTGGTAAATTAATTACACCTGGTTTGATGGATTCTCATGTTCATTACCCACAAATGGAAATGGTTGGGTCTTATGGCGAACAATTAGTACAATGGCTTAATAAATACACAATTCCAACTGAGAGAAAATTAGCCGATCGCGAATATGCAGATAAAATTGCTAATTTATACTTGGATGAATTAATTAAACATGGAACGACCAGTGCAGCAATTTTTGCTACCATTTCTCCAAATTCAACGGATGCATTATTTAATGCGGCACTGAAACGCAATATGCGAGTTATTGGCGGAAGTGCGTACATGGATGTAAATACTCCAGATTACGCTTGTTTGCCACCTGCAGAGGTCTACGATTTCAATAAAAATTTAATTGAACGTTGGAATGGACGCGGTCGTACTAACTATGCTGTAAGCCCTCGTTCAGCCTACTTATTAAGCCCAGCTGAGATGGAAGCAACACAAGCATTATTAAAAGATTATCCAGATATACATATTCAAGTACATTTGGCGGAAAATAAGGAATCCGGTGATATGGTTACCAAATTATTCCCGGGATTAAAAAACTACACTGAAGTTTATGATCATTATGGACTAATGAACGAGAAAACTATTATGGGACACTGCGTTTGGCTTGATGATGCCGAATTTGAGCTAATTGCGGCACGTAAATCATCTTGTGCTTTTTTACCGACCTCAAATTTATTTTTGGGAAGTGGTTTGTTTAACCTGCAAAGAGCTAACCAACACCATGCAACGGTAGGTATGGGTACCGATTATGCGGCAGGAACGACTTTATCAATGCTAAAAACGATGGGTGAAGCATATAAAGTAACTCAATTGCGAAAAGCTTTTGCAGATAATCCACGCGATATTGAACCACTAGACCCATTGGAAAATTATTATTTGGCAACGCTTGGTGCCGCTCGTGCAATGTCAATTGATCACTATGTTGGCAGCTTTGAAAATGGTAAAGAAGCAGATTTCATTGTTTTAGACTCTAATAGTACCAGTGATCTAGCTATTCGTGCTGAGCAAAGTCAAGATATTCGTGATTTATTGTTTGCCTTCCAGATTATTGGTGACGATCGCTCGGTTGCACACACCTATATTATGGGTAAAAAAATGAAATAAGCGGTCGTAGTGCAGATTCAGGAATATGCCAGATGAGCTGTCATATTCCCAAATAATAAAAAACATTAAGAAAGAAACCTATATGAAATCATTAAGTTATTGTCGTTGGATCTCTACCGAATTCCTATTTATGATTAGCATCATGAGCTCGGTATTATTTGGTGCGTATGCCTTACCAATTCAATTAGCAAACAATCTTGGTAATACCCAATTGGCGATATTATCTGGTACTTTTTTTGCAGTATTTGCTTTTTCACAACTTTATTCTGGGTATTTGATCAATAAAGTATCTACAAAACTATTGCTGGGAATTTCAGCAATACTTGCTGCCAGTGGAGTATTAATTTTTGCCAATACTCATGTTTTTGGATTATTAATTGTTGCCAGAGTAATAATTGGACTTGGACTTGGCTGTACTTTTGTAGGGGTATTGTATATTGTTGAACTGGAGTTTTCGCGTCAATTTGCTTTTTTTGCATCATTAAGCCAAAGCATTGGTAATGTTGCTGCAGGTATAATTGCAATATTTGGGAGTAGTTTGATTAGCGGTTATTCATATCAAATAGCATATAATTTGATTGGCATTTTATTGTTAATTGCGGCAGGATTTATCTTCGTGTTTTTACCGAATAAACCACAAAATAATAACGAGCAAAACGGCAGCTCTCTATTTAAAAACTTGAAAACAATTTTATTTAATAAACGGTTTATTGCAGCGACTATCTACTTTGGCGGAATTTTTGCAACCATTTTAGCTTATGCTGATTTATTTAATGTTAAATACCGTGAAGTAATTTTTCAAATGTCGGCGCAAAAAGCAATCATTTTAAATGGAATGATTCCGTTAGGAATTGCTATTGGTGGTGTAATTGCAGGAAGTCTATCAAGTAAATATAAACGCAATCGCCTTATTGCAGCTACATTTAGTTTGATTTTATTATTAGCAATGATTGTTACATTATATGTTCGTTTTCCGACTGAAGAGGCTTATACTATTAGCACTGCGATACAACTATTATTTGGGATTGGCTGTGGTGGTGGTATGTTGGCTTTCCAGGAAGTACAAGTAGCATTTAAAGAAGTTAGTTTGCGTCCAATGGCAAATTCTTGCATCTTGACAATTTCTTATCTGTTTGCTGGCTTAATTTTGCAACCAGGAATAGGAATGATAATTGGTAATAATTCATACAGCTTGCCAAAACACGCGGTAGTGACAGCACGTAATTTACTTGATCAGCCAATTATTCAGCAAGCGTGGCATCATTACAATCTGGGATTATCAATTTTGGTAGTAATCTTGCTTACCAGCTTTATCAGCAGTTTATTTTTTACTGCAAAAATCGACTAAACAACTATTCAAGCTAGGTGAAATTATTCATGATAATGAATCAATCCATAGCTAACTCAAAATTTAAACATAAAATTTACAAAAGGAAAATATAATGAGAACATTTTATCGTGGAAAAATCTTTACTTTTAACCATAGTGCAACGTTAGCAAATATTCAGGGGTTAGTTCCGGATAGCTTATTTGCTGATGAAGAGCATTTTACTTTCTTGCGTGATGGGCTAATTGCGGTGGAGAATGGCAAAATTAGCGCAATCGGGGATTATAGCAGCATCAAGCACCAGATTTGCGCTGAAGATCAGGTGATCAATTACAGCAATAAACTGATTACACCAGGCTTTATTGATGCCCATATGCATGCAACTCAAACTTCAGCAGTTAGCGCTTATGGTGAAAAATTGTTAACTTGGTTGAATAATTATGTTTTTCCAAGTGAAGTAGCTTTTAAGAGCGATATCTCTGCTAGACGTGAATACGAAATTTTATTGAAACAATTATTTAAAAATGGAACGACTTCAATTTGTGCATATTTACCTAATTCATATGATGGTGCGGATTTGTTATTTGAAATTACGCATAAGTACAATATGCGTGTAATCATGGGCAATACCATTATGACCGATGGCAATGATGATTTAATAACTACGCCGGCAACTAGCATGAAAATCAGTGAGAAACTGTATCAAAAATGGCATAATACCGGCAGAACTTCTTATGCTTTAACTCCGCGCTTTGCATTAAGCTGTACCGAAGAAACTTTGCAATTATGTCAGGAATTTGTTCACACACATCCAGATGTTTATATTCAAAGTCATTTATGTGAAAATAAAAACGAAATTCAAGATACATTGACTAAATTTCCGTGGGCAGAAGATTATCTTGCAGTATATGAAAAATATGATTTGGTAACCGAGAAATCAATCTATGGACACTGTATTCATTTATCTGAGAGCGAATGGAACCGAATGGTTACCAAAGGAGCAATTTTGGCAAATTGTCCAACTAGTAATAATTATTTAGGTAGTGGTTTATTTCGTTATGATGTGGCAATTGCCAAAGATGCTAAATTTGCATTAGCTACCGATTGGGCAGCGGGAAATACCTTATCAATGCTCCGTGTTATGGATGATGCCTATAAAGTTGCTATGTTAAATTCATTTAAGCTCGAAACTTTAAGCAGATGGTTTTCTGCTACTCTTGGCTCAGCCAAAGCTTTACAATTGGATCAATATATTGGCAGTCTTGAAGTTGGTAAAGAAGCGGATTTTATCGTAATTGATCCTGCTGCAAATGATTTATTAAACTATCGCTTGGAAAGTTCTCATGACTTACTAGATTATCTATTTTCAATCAGTTCCCTTGGTGATGATCGAATTATAGATGCTACTTATATTTATGGTAATAAGGTTTATGATAGCAAGATATCATAATATCATTTTATAATCTCAATAAGCTTTCTGGCATAAGGAAGCTTATTTTACTTAGATCACGATAAATATAGTTAACCTATAAATAATTGAGCTATAGATTGTTCGATCGCTAAACTTAAATTATCTTGGCGATTATCATTTTTTCTGATGAACCACTTTAAATTAGCCCAGACATGTTCAATCGGATTTA
>JACCDZ010011604.1_pt1 | contig 93195 bp, 90 predicted proteins | sample 7449551 | NCBI WGS metagenome assembly JACCDZ01 (sample SAMN15323452, study PRJNA562643) | freshwater metagenome | isolation source: river surface water | place: USA:Blue River Watershed | collected 2017-08-18
AGGGGCCCAGTACTTCTTCTGGGTTGTTGGGTGTGGGCGAACGAGCGTACATCGTGGGATGCCGCGAAGACGCGACTCGCCTGAGTGAGATCCCACAAGGCAATAACGAGAAAGGATAGCGGCATGAGGTCATACAAGATCATGGGAGCACTACTGGTGCTGTGGATGGGTTTGGGCACAGATGGCATGACAACTGCGTGGGCTGAGGAGAACCCGAGATACAAAACCATCATGAGCAAGAATGAGCGTCTCTGCACTCACGTTCGTGAGGTTCTCAACGACGATCTGATTAATTATGGGCAAGGGTATGACGAGAGAAAGTTTGCAGCGCCGATCTTCTCCGCTATTCACTGGAAGCCGATCAAAGGGTTGGAAGAAGGGCTAAATTATCATGGAGACGTCACCCACGTGGACATTAATAACGATGGGACGAGAGATGCCATAATTCGGGAAGAAACCCATACGGGCAATGGTGTCGCCGCCCACATGCTTTTTGTTTATAAAGAGGATCAGTACCCAGAGCTGGCCATGAAGGCGAGCGAGTTAGAAGAAAAGTCGGTTGGTTGGATTATTCCTCATCTATACGAATTTCGTCAGTTGCCACAAAAGACGTTTAAGGCACCAGGGGTGCTCAAAGGAAAAAAGTACTACGAAGGCTTGTCCAGCGCGATTTTTATCCATCCTTTTCAATTTGAGAAAAGGATCTATGTGCTTTTGACCCAATCACCAGATTCACCAGCTGATCCGAATTGGGCTCTCGTGGCGGACTATAAGCAGGGGAAAGTGCGTGAGGCGGATCCGGCCATGATAGACGATGTCTGTTATCTCAAGTTGAAAGAATAAACAGCTCACGATGATGGCTCTCGAGTAACGGAGGACTTATGGCGCTGACAGGGCTGCATTCGAATTGGCTGACGGGGTCGTACGCAGGAGATCGCGAATATATCCTCAGGGCGACGGAGAATAACTCATTATTCAGAGGACAGAACGTTGCGCAAAATCTTCGAGCGCACTTTGATCGGAGTAATAGCATCGCGCTTGGTTATGGGCTCGATCTGCTCGTCAACAGTGACACTACAATAAATAGCTATTTAACGGCTGCAGGTTTAGCGGTGCTCACTCCCCAAGACGCAACCGTCTTGGCTCAGGCTAGGGCCTACCGCAGTAGCAGACTGGCCAGTGGTTTGCCAGTTGATCCCGTGCAAATGACAACATATGAAAGTCAGCTCAGCCTAGACCTCCTGACCGATGCCAATGCTCGTGGACTATTGAATGTCGTGGCGAATGCCTATGAGTTAAAACTGATTCAAGATCTGACGGCTAGTGGTATGAGCACTGGTGATATCAACTCCTTCGTTGGAACGCGCGAGTTCACGGCGTTGTTGTCACTGAAATTCAACGGGGTGTCTCCGGTGGTGCGTGATGCTAATGGCAATTACCTTCGAAACCGTAAAATGCTTGATGCAATTATCCAAGGAGATCGCGCTGAAGCCTGGTTTCAGATTCGCTACAACTCCAACGGGAATGATTTGGCTGGGTTGGCCAAGCGTCGCTTCTTCGAAGCGGACACCTTCGGATTGTATAGTGCCGGCACCTCTAGCATCACGATTACCGATGCGGAAGCGAAAGGTGTATTCCGCATGTACACTGCGCATCGAGAGGCGATAATTGCCTATGAAATCAAATATGCGGCTCAGATCTCCAAAGGGAACACGGACTATCAACTCGTCACGGATCCGATCGAGACCTGGGCCCAGGACAGTCAGATTGCCCGTCAGTACATGATCACCACGTATGCCCAATTTGCCGGCGCCTCGACCATCGACGGGGAAGTTTTGGTGGGTAGTAATATTGGAAATGTTAATAGCGTACCGGGAAATGATTTGCTGATGGGAGAGGCGCGATACAACAATCTGCACGGGCAAGGAGGTGACGATGTCCTCTACGGCAACATCGTTGGGGACGATCTCTTTGGAGATGCAGGTAATGATGTGCTCTTTGGTGATGGCGGTGACGATACCCTGCAAGGCGGTGATGACAACGACCGTTTAGAAGGTGGCCAAGGCAAGGATCGTCTTGTGGGCGGAGCGGGGATTGATACATTACGTGGGGGTACGGAAGCTGACAGGCTTATTGGTGGCACGGGCGATGATCTCCTCGAAGGCGGCGACGGCTTCGATACCTATCTCTATACCACCGGTGATGGGCACGACCGGATCGAGGACTCCGACGCGAACGGGGTGATCATCGTCAATGGACAAACCCTCGCAGGTGGGGTGAAAAAAGCAGGACATACGGATTGGATCAGCGCGGATGGCACCCTCAAGTATGTGATGCAAGGCACGGACCTGCTGGTCAAGCTGAATGACGTGACGATCCTAACTGTCAACGAGAACTTTCAGAGCGGACAATTTGGCATCAAGTTAATCGATGAGCCGACGGTCAGCACCCAACTGCCTACCACAACCCGCACCATCGTCGGGGATTTTGATCCCTTGGACACCGACCCCGCGGAACCGGGTATCCAGATCGATTATGACGAACTGGGGAATGTTCTGCAAGATACATCGAGTCCGAATGATCGGAGCGACCTGCTCAACGGCAGCACCGGCAACGATACGATCAATGGCGGAGCGATGAACGATCGCCTCACGGCCTTGGGGGGTAGTGACATCCTGACGGGCGGTAGTGACAGCGATGTTCTAATCGGACAAGACGGCAACGATCAGTTGTTTGCCGATCAATTCGTCAATGTGTCAGCACTGACCACGTTTGAGAACTTCGGCGGTACAGCCGGAACCGGCGCAAACGGGGATTTCCTGACGGGCGGCGTAAATGACGATGTGTTAGTTGGCGGCACCGGGAATGATGCCTTGTATGGAGGAGCCGGAAAAGACCTGGTGCTGGGAGGTGCGGGGCGAGATGTGATTGCCGGCGACGATGATTTCGTCGCAGCCAACTTTGGGTGGTCCTATAGTTTCAGTGATCGATTTGCTTATGTCCTGAGTAGCGCTGTCCAACTGTCTGATGGCTCCACAATTGGGGACGATGACGAACTCTATGGAGGGGCCGGAGACGATGTCATTGTCGGACAGAAGGGTAAAGATCTTATGTATGGGGACGAGGGCAACGATGAGATCAGTGGAGGCGACGGAGATGATACGCTCCTCGGCGGGACGGGAAATGACTTTATCCAAGGCGATGATTATGGCACCACGGGGAATGACTATCTCGACGGTGGAGACGGCGCAGACATCCTCTTAGGAACAGAAGGTGACGACATTGTGCTGGGCGGCGCTGGCAATGACATTCTCTATGGTGAAGCCTCCAATCAGCTCGGCGTGATCGGCAATGACATCCTCGATGGGGGTGACGGCGACGATCTGCTCGAGGGGACTGGCGGCAGTGACGTGCTGTATGGCGGACTGGGCAACGATCTATTACGGGGTGATTTTATCAATGATCCCGTGCCGGGCGACGATTTTCTCTACGGGGGCGACGGGAACGATATTTTACGCGGCGAAGCGGGCAATGACACCTTAGACGGCGGTGACGGCGACGACGAACTACAGGGCAATCAAGGCAACGACACACTGAGTGGTGGAGCGGGTATCGATCATCTCTTCGGGCAAGCGGGGGAAGACACGTTGTTTGGCGACGACGGTGATGACCTCCTCAACGGCGACAGCGATGGGCTGGACCCTGGAATAGGGGCCAACGACGTGCTCGACGGCGGCAACGGCAATGATCAACTCATCGGCGATGGGGGGGATGATCGGCTCTTCGGCGGGGCCGGAAACGACACCATCTATGGTGATACCGGCCTCAATTTGCAAATTGCGGGTAACGATTGGCTCTTCGGCGGAGAGGGCAATGATCAATTAGCGGGAGAGCTCGGGACCGATGTCCTGGACGGCGGAACCGGGAGCGATGCCTATCTCTTAAATCTCGGCGATGGGCAAGATGAGATTTTTGAAGAGAACGTAGCTGGCGACGTCAATACCGTCATCTTCGGAGCGGGGATTTCTCTCCCGATGCTCACATTTATACCCAATGAAGCGCAAGGCACCTTGTTGATACAGGTGGGCTCTGGAAGCGACTCCTTCCTCATCCATGGGTTTACGAACAACGGAGTCAATGGAATAGGCGGAGTCCAAAACCTGTCAGTCGGAGGCTTCGGATTCTCGCTGGCTGACCTTCTAGGTTTACCGAGCGGTGAAATTGTCGGGACCTATGGGAATGATATCATCAAGACCGGAAGCGGGATCGATACAGTGTATGCGGGTGATGGCAACGATACGATCACGACAAACAGCGGCAACGATCTTCTCATGGGCGGAGCGGGCAACGATACGTATGTGTTCAACCTAGGAGACCAACTTGATTCCATCGTCGATACGGTCACGACGACAGACGGCAATCGTCTCCGTTTTGGTCCCGGTATCACTCAAGGAAACCTTACCTACACACTGAGCGCGGACATGCTGACCATCGGCTATGGGGCGTCCGATGCCGTGCAATTACTCGGCTTCAATCAGAATACCGTGTTGGGCTCGCTGGTAGTTTCGACCATCGAATTCAATGATGGCAGCACGGTGAATCTTGCCGACATTCTCCCGCCGTTCACGAATCACCTTCCCGTTGTGGCCAATCCTATCGCGGATCAGACAGTCGCCGAGGATGCGCCCTGGACGTTTGCTGTTCCCGCGAATACCTTCGCCGACGAGGACGTGGGCGACGTGCTGACATTGAGCGCACGCTTGGCCGACGGCTCGGCGCTTCCTGGCTGGCTCAGCTTTGATGCACAGACGGGCACGTTCAGCGGGACGCCGGACGATGCGCAGATCGGGACGCTCGGGTTGAAAGTCACAGCAACGGACGGCTTGAATGCGACCGTCTCAGAAATTTTCAATCTGACGATTACCAATGTCAACGAAGCCCCCACCGTCGCCGTACCATTGCCGGATCAGAGCGCGACGAAAGACGTGCCGTTCAGTCTCGTCGTGCCCCCGGGGACGTTCACGGATGTCGATCCCGGCGATTCACTGACCTACAGCGCCACGCTGGCTGACAACAGCCCGTTACCCACCTGGCTCCAGTTCAATCCGACAACCCGCACCTTCACCGGCACACCGCAGTTGGCGGATGTTGGCACCCTGAATGTGAAAGTCACCGCAACGGACACGGGCAGTCTGAACGTCTCGGATGTGTTTGCCTTGACGGTGGCGCACGGCCTGAATGAAATAATCGGTACCGCAGCCAGCGAAACTCTGACTGGCACGGCGGGGAATGACCTGATTCGCGGCTTGGGCGGCAATGACACACTCAATGGCCTAGACGGCAACGATACGCTTGAGGGGGGAGACGGCGATGATCTGCTGAGAGGCGCTGGAGGAAACAATACGCTCGACGGCGGAGGGGGAGACGACCAGCTGTCTGTCGGAGCAGGGAGCGAAGCGGGAACTAATATTTTGATAGGTGGCGATGGGGCAGATAGTCTGAGTGGATATTGGGGCAATGACACCTTTCAAGGTGGTTCAGGGAACGACACGATCTCCGATAGTTACGGCGGACAAAATGTCTACCTCTTCGACCGCGGCGACGGGCGAGACACCATTTATGCGCAATCTGGGACCATCCGATTTGCTTCGGGCGTGTTACCGACGGATGTCACGGTGCGGGGCACGAGTGATGGATTAGTGCTCAGTATTAATGGCACGAACGATCAGATGCTGCTGTGGGATTGGTTGAATCCTAATAATACCTCTCGCATCAACCGCGTCGAATTTGCCAACGGGACTGCTTGGGACAATGTCACGTTGCAGCAGTTGGCAGATACGGGCACAGCGGGGGACGACTATCTCATTGGCACGAATGGGACTGACACCCTTTCTGGGCTCGCCGGGAACGACGTGATTAATGCCTATGATGGGAATGACACCGTAGATGGCGGATCAGGAAATGACACGCTCTTTGGCGGTTTGGGGAACGATACCTATCTTTTCGGGCGCGGGGCTGGATCGGACCTTGTCGGAGACGCTGGAGGCACCGCCGACAAAATTCAATTGGCTCCTGGAGTACTGGTCAGTGATGTCACGCTTCTGCGGAATGGCAGTGAACTGCTCCTCAGTATCGATCAAAGCTCGACCCAATTGCGGATGAACAATACCACGGCCATTGAACAAATCACGTTTAGTGACGGCACCAATTGGGATGCTGCGGCAATTGTCAGTCATACATTTGTTGGTACGGTGAACTCGATGACTGGTACGGCGGGGAACGATACCTTTGCTGTAGACAATACGTCCGACACGGTGACGGAAGGTGTCGGCCAAGGGACGGATACCATTCAAAGCCTGGTGTCCTACGTCTTGCCGGTGAATGTCGAGAACCTGACTTTGACCGGCTATTTCAACGTGGATGGGACAGGCAATCTGTTAGACAACGTCATCATCGGGAATAGTGGTAATAACACGCTTGTGGGAAGTGTGAATGATTACAATGGCGGCGGCAGTGATACGTTGCAAGGGGGACTGGGGGATGACAGCTATATCGTCATTGGGCATGCCGACACCGTGATCGAATTCGTTAATGAAGGCATCGATACCATTACCTTCATCGGTGATGCCACTCGGGGATGGAGTTATAACTTGCCCGACAACGTCGAAAACCTTACGGTCGAAGCGGCTGGGGATGTCTGGCCGTATGCCAGAGACTTTTATGGGAACAGCCTAAACAACGTGATTAAAGGAGATCCGAGTTGGAAGAACTCCATCGACGGTGGACTTGGCGCCGACACCATGATCGGCGGCAATGCCTCCGATACATTCATCGTGGACAATCTCGGTGACACCGTGTTCGATAGCGGTTTCGCGACCGATACGGTATTGAGCTCCGTCAGTTTCACTTTAGGTGAGAACCTAGAAAATCTCACCTTGACCGGCACCGCCGCGATCAATGGCACCGGCAACGAATTAAATAATGTGCTAATCGGCAACAGTGCGGCGAATATCTTGACCGGCGGCGCTGGCAACGACACCTATGTTATTGGATCGGGTGATACGATCGTGGAATTGGCTGGGCAAGGGATCGACACGGTCAGCACAGATCAGAGCTTTGCCTTGGGCACGGTGTGGGAAAACATCCTGGAAAACGTGACCCTCACCGGCACGGGGGCCATCAACGCGACGGGGAATGCCGGCAACAATGTACTCACCGGGAACAATGGCAACAACGTGTTGGATGGGGGGGCCGGGGCGGACCAACTGATCGGCGGTCTTGGAGACGATACCTATGTGGTCGGAGCTGGCGACACGATCGTCGAACAACAATTCGGTGGGACGGATACGGTCATCACCGACCAGACCTTCACCCTCGGCAGTGATTTAGAAAATCTGACGCTGACAGGCACGGCAGCCATCAACGGAATCGGAAACGATTTGGATAACGTTCTCACCGGCAATAGCGCCGCGAATGTGCTCACTGGTGGACTCGGCAATGACACTTATGTGGTGGACGGCGCCGATACAATTGTCGAACTTGCTGGCGAAGGCTGGGCTGACACGGTGGTGGCATCGGCCAACTGGACGCTCGCGGCCGACTTAGAAAACCTCACTTTAACGGGGACGGGCGCGATTAATGGCACCGGCAATGCCCAAGACAATGTGTTGACGGGCAATAGCGGCGCCAATGTCCTGACCGGCGGCGTGGGCAATGACACGTACATTGTTGACGGGGGAGACACGATCGTAGAACTGGCCAATGAAGGGACCGATCAGGTCATGAGTTCAGCCACGTTCACGCTCGGCGCCAACGTGGAGAATCTCACGCTCATGGGCACCGATGCCATCAACGGCACTGGAAATGCCCTGGATAATATACTCAGTGGCAATGCTGGTTCCAACACACTGGACGGAGGCATCGGCGCAGACTGGATGATCGGGTACGGTGGCGATGATACGTATGTGATCGATAATGTGGGTGACACCGCCGAGGAGGAGGCAGCAGAAGGCATCGATACGGTCCAAAGTTCGCTCACCTATACCCTCGGCGCGAATATCGAGAACCTGACGTTGACGGGCTCTTCTGCCATTAACGGCACAGGCAATTCATTGAGTAACGTATTGACCGGGAATAGTGCCGCTAACGTGCTGACGGGTGGCGCTGGCAATGATACCTATGTGGTCGGGACCGGTGATACGGTGACGGAATCTTCCGGCCAAGGGACCGATACCGTCCAGAGTTCAGTGACGTGGACATTAGGTGCGAATCTCGAGAATCTCACGCTGACGGGTATCGCGGCGATCAACGGGACAGGAAATACCCTGAACAACACCCTCGTGGGCAACAGCGGCGCGAATGTGTTGAGCGGCGGCACCGGTGCCGATGCGATGTCCGGAGGCGCGGGCGATGACACTTATGTCGTCGACAATGCCGGAGATACGGTGACGGAAAATGTAAATGAGGGTGTTGATATGGTTCAAAGTTCGCTCACCTATACCGTAGGCGCGAACGTGGAGAATCTGACGCTCACGGGCACTACCGCCATCAACGGCACGGGCAACGCGCTGGACAATGTCCTCACGGGCAACAGCGCGGCCAACGTGCTGACCGGAGGGGCCGGCAATGATACCTATGTCGTGGGGACCGGTGACACGGTGACCGAAGCGGCTGGTGCCGGATCCGATTCGGTGCAGAGCTCAGTGACGTGGACGTTGGGGGCGAATCTTGAAAACCTGACGCTCACGGGCACGACCGCCATCAATGGCACGGGCAATACGTTGAATAACGTGTTGACGGGAAACAGCGCAGCCAATGTGCTGGATGGGGGAGTCGGCGCCGATACGATGGCGGGCGGAGCCGGCAACGACACCTACGTTGTCGACAATGTTGGTGATGTGATTACGGAGGACACCGGCGGTGGAACGGACTTGGTACAAAGCGCGGTTACGTATGCCTTGGGAGCGGAGGTCGAAAACCTGACACTGACGGGGGCCTTAGCCATCAATGGCACCGGCAACGCGCTAAATAATACCCTGACTGGCAATACGGGGAACAACATCTTGGATGGCGGTGCTGGCGCGGATGCCATGTCTGGGGGGACGGGCAACGACACCTATCTTGTCGATAATGTCGGGGATACCGTGACCGAGGCGGCCAGTGCCGGAACCGATACGGTCCAGAGTTCAGTGACATTTACGCTGGGTACGAACATTGAAAATCTCACCCTCACGGGCACTGCCGCGATCAATGCGACAGGGAATACGCTAAACAACACCCTCGTGGGTAACAGCGGCGCGAACACGCTGAGCGGTGGAACCGGGGCCGATGCGATGTCCGGTGGAACAGGCGACGACACCTATGTCGTTGACAATGCCGGAGACACGGTGACGGAGAATGCGAACGAGGGAGTCGATACGGTCCAAAGTTCGCTCACCCACACCTTAGGCGCGAACGTAGAGAATCTGACGCTCACGGGCACCACCGCCATCAATGGCACAGGCAATGCCTTGGATAATGTGCTGTCAGGCAACAGTGCCGCGAACGTGCTGACTGGTGGCGCAGGCAATGACACCTATGTTGTGGGAACTGGCGACACGGTGACCGAACAGGCCAATGCCGGCATCGACACGGTCCAAAGTTCGCTGACCTACACCTTAGGCGCGAACGTGGAGAATTTGACGCTCACGGGCACAACGGCCATTAACGGCACGGGCAATGTCCTCGATAACGTGCTCACGGGCAACAGTGCCGCGAACGTCCTGACCGGCGGGGCTGGCAACGACACATACGTGGTGGGGACCGGCGATACCGTGACAGAGGCCGCAAGTGCGGGGACCGATACGGTTCAGAGTGCGGCAACCTGGACGCTGGGCGCGAATCTCGAGAATCTCACATTGATCGGCACGGCAGCGGTCAATGGGACAGGCAATACCTCGAATAACATCCTGGCGGGGAATAGCGCAAATAATACCCTCTCTGGGCTAGGCGGCAACGATACCTACCTGTATAACCGAGGCGGGGGGCAGGACACGGTGATTGATAACTCGGGCACGTCCGATGCCCTGGCCTTTGGTGCCACGATTAATCCGTTAGATCTCGTCCTGACTCGTCAGGTCAACGATTTGCGGTTGGCAATTCATGGATCCACAGACTCTGTGACCATTCAGAATTGGTTTACAAGCCCGACTGCCAATCAGATCGAAGATCTTCAAGCTGGTAACGGTCAACACCTCATGAATACACAAGTTGATCAGCTGATCCAAGCTATGGCCGCCTTTGGCCAGCAGGCGGGGTTGACGTGGGATCAGGCCATCGATCAGCGGCCGCAGGACGTCCAGACTATTTTGGCGGCAAATTGGCAGTAACACCTGTATAGCCAAGCGCGCGTGAGTGTGTCTTCACCGTGCTGACAATCGGCCTGGCTCTCACCACCGTGGGGACTGAGCCGGATGCCGATCAGTCGCGAGTGTCATCCGGGCTGTCCCTTGCGTTGCCGCTGGACTGTCGGCTTAGCGAAACGTGCTGGGTTGCCAAAACCCTGTCGTTTCAGTTTACTCCTCCTCGGGCATCATCCCTTCTGCATCCTTTAATCTCAAGGCAGCTGGCATGCGGCTCTGGCCATTAGGCACTAGCCGAATGTTTTTTGGCCCTAGTGTCACTTTTTGCAGTTTTGTGCCGCATTTTTGATCTCGTCAGCGCGAACGCTCGACTCAGTTCGGGTCCTTTCGCCCTATCACCTCCTCATCGATGATTTCAGCGTAGGTCATAATTCACGCTCCCAGAGCGCCGTTTGATCGTCTCCCATTCGCAGTAATCAGTTTAGACCACCTTTTGCATACCCGTCTCCGATTTCTCTTGGCGAGCTCACGATCGCTCGGCATGGGATGACGTAGTGTCCCTTAGTGTCCCCTCTTGTCCCCTAGTGTCCACGAACGGGCCTCTTTCACCACCGCACGCCGATGCGTATCGTTCGGCCATGCATCGTGTGCCGAAGAGAAAAGGAGACGTGATGGAACAGACATGGTTAACCGTCGATGAGTTGGCCGCCGTGCTCAAAGTCAGCCCCAAGTCGATCCGCCGGGCCTACCGCAAGGGGGAGATTCCCGTGGATCGATTCTGTCGGTTTGTGCGCTTCGACCTCGAACGCGTGAAGGAGGCCCTGAAGGCCAAGGGGCACAGTCTGACCGGTGTCGTTTCCATGAAGAAGGAGGGACAGCGCAGCGCGACCGGCGGCGCCAGCCGGCGGCGCGCGCAGCAGTCCAGCCCCCGACTGGGTAAGACGGGGGCGTCTATCGCTACCAAGCCAAGGAGGAAGAAATGACAGGTTCTGGAGGATTCACGCAGACCATCGATTGGCTCGCCTTCACGCTGCCGAAAGCTGAGGTAGTAGACGTGATCACGCTGATTGGTGGCGATTGGTTCCAGAGTGAGACGGGGTTTCGCGGTTACCCCGTGGCCCAACTCATGACGGAAGGCAAGACGGGCGTCGGCAAATTGGGGACGGGTGCCCCTCGCAATCCGAAGGAAGTGCACGTGGATCTCTCGGCCGGGATTGTCTCCCAGTGGGACGAAACCAAGTTGAAAACTGTCTTGGCCTGGATCTTTGCGCAAAAGGGCCATGTCACTCGGATCGATGTGGCCCTGGACGACCGGGAGGCCTCTGTCGCAGTGGAGACCGTCCGCCTCGCCGTGGAGGCCGGACAGCTGGTGAGTCGTTCGAAACAATTCAAAGTCATTCAAGCCTCAAATCATCGCGAGGGAGTTCGAACGGGAGAAACGCTGTACTTCGGGAGTCGGGAAAGTCAAAGCATGCTGCGCGTCTATGACAAGCGACTGGAACTGCAAGCGAAAGGTCGAGAAGACGCGGGATTGTATGGCGTCCGCTGGGAACTGGAATTTAAACAGGATCGGGCTCAGGCCTGCGCCAAAGCGCTCCTCACGCTCGATCCGGAAGACTGGAGAGCCTTCTTGGTTGGCGTGCTGCGTTCCTATGTGGATTTTCGGGAGACGACGCGAGAAGCGGAATCCTATGAGAAGTATCGTGCGCCCTTGGTGGGTTGGTGGAAAGCCCTCACCGAAGGCTTCATGCGGTGCCGGCTCGTGGTCGAACGGATTCAACAACGCCTCGATGACGTGGCCGCCTGGCTGGCGAATGCGATTAGTCCGATGTTGGCGGTGGTGGTGGCCTGTCGCGGTGATCAGTTCTTGATGGAGATGATCTACGCGGGGACCAAACGATGGACGCAGAAGCACTTTGCGTTGTTGAAGCAGCGACGAAGAGGCACCCCCTATGTCCTTAGAGTTTCATAACGGATCGTGGCGTCGTATGTGTCCTGGATGTGGAACCAGAGGCTGTCGGTGCAAGTGGGTCCAGGGCGCCCTGTATTTGAGCTGCACGGAATGCGATTCGGAATTCTGCTTCAGTCCAAAAGCCCGGTCCGAAGGCCGGGGCGTATGGGTCAGGCGCTTGGCTGATCCGATTCACCATTCAAGGGAAGGAGGGCACGACGATGCAAGTGAAAGCGGAAGGAGCGGTCCAGGGGTATGTGGAGCGGAGGAGCCGGGAGGGCAAGGTCTTCAGATCGGTGGACTTCTATGTGAAGGGCAAAGATCCGGGGATTCTGCGTTTGGGTATCCCGGAGGATCAGATGACCTTGATTGAGGTCTGCAAGCAAGCCGAAGGCAAACAAGCCCGTGCATCGATTGAAGTGCGAAAGTTCGAACAGACCGGTCGTGTGTTCTTCGATTTGTCGGCTTTAGAAGTCGTGAAGTAACGGCAGAGGGAGGAAGGCCGGTGGATCTCACCATTATTCTCGTGGCGATCTTATTACTGGCCTTCCTCACCGGCCTTGGAGTCGGACGGTTGTGAAACTCCTCACCTTAACCAGTTATTGCTCGCTCATCTGGGGACTCCTGGTCTCGTTCTGTCTCGCCCCGGGTGAGTCCCTCGCGCAAAGCGCGACACAGTATTCGAGAGTGGTTGCCCAAGCCGAACGCATTGCGTACCTGGCTGCCCAACGGTCGGCCTTGGCCAATCAGGTAGCCACCGCCGCGCTCGCGCCCTCGGCTGCCTCGATGGCCGTACGCATGGTCGCCGGTCCCATCGGATGGGCAGCGCTGGGGGTCAGCGCCGGATTGGTCCTCGCCCAGATGTATTACTCACAGAGCGACCTCTCTGCCGTTAAAACCGCCGCCTCCACGCCAGGCGGCTGGCAGGTCTCAAGCTCCAATGCCGGCGTGCAGGCGTTCCCCGGCTTCGGGACGAACACGCCAGGCAACCCCGCTTATCCGAATGCGACCATTCAGTTCAGTGCGACGAATGTTCCTCTGTGTGCCGTGGATAGCGAGTATCAGCATGATTGGGTAGTGGGCCCGTTTCAGAGTCTCAGTACCGCCGTCTTCTTCACCGGCAACTTTTTTGTGAATGGACCTGCTGTCGGCGGCTACAGCTTGTATGTCTGCCATCGCAAGGGCATTCCCGGGTCCACCTCACCGATTCAAGATGCGTTGATACCGCCCACTCAGCAACAAGTGGCCAACTTTGTCGGTGGGCTCCCGGCTAGTGATCCGAAGTCCGTCGAGGCCCATACCAATCCGGTGGGCACTACAGGCACCACGCAGCCGGCCGACACCACTATCTCCCAGGCAGTCACACCAACTGAGATGCCAACCACGGTGAAGCCGAAGCCCGTGCCTGCCGGCGATATTGTCGTGGTGGACACGGTCCCGCCTCCGGCGAGCACGCCGCAGCAAAACACGCACCAGCAGACGACGACCACCACCACGACGACAACGCAGAATCCAGACGGGTCCACGACGCAGCATGAAGAAACACAGGCGACCACATCGTGTGCCGTCGGTTCGCATGAGAACAGGACGTTCGGCACGGTCCTGCAAGCGCATCATACCATCTGGGCGACGAGTGGCCTGTTAGGCACGCTGACTCTCTTGAAGTCGCTCACCTGGCCATCGACCTTGCCGGTGATCGCCTTACCCTCGGCGTTCTTTGGCAGCCAGCAAGTGGACTTCAATCAATGGGCCTGGTTCTTCACGGTGCTTCGAACGTTGGTCATTGCGACGGCCTCCATTGCGGCCTACCGCATCATCTTCGTCGGAGAAGGCCAGATCACATGACGGCCCTTCTGACGCTCATCTATTGCTGGCTACAGGAGTTCTTCTTCTCGCTCACGGATTGGGGGCTGAGCATCTGGGATTCGCTGCTTTCCGTGGCGGACAGCACGCTCGCCAACATTGGCACGGCAGGCCTCACGCTGCCAGTGATTCCGGATCAATATGCGTGGGTGCTGGGCGCGACAGGAATGAGTCAGGCGCTGGCCATCGTGGCGAGCGCGATGGGAACCCGGTTCATTTTGCAGACGATCCCATTCGTCCGGTGGGGCTCATGAATCAGCTCGTGGTCGGATGGGCCTATGCGTGGACAGTGATTCTCGCGCTGTGGATCTGGGTCTATCTCAGGAGTCTTCGATGATCGAACTGTATGAAGGGGTGCCAGGCTCGGGGAAGTCGTATCACGCGATCTGTGAGAAATTCCTGCCGTGGGTCAAACAAGGTCGTCGGCTCTATATCGCGGTGGATGGGATTTATCTGGATCGGCTGTCCTTGTTCACGGGCATTGATCTGGAACAACTCGAACAGCAGATCAAGATCTGGAAGGACTCCGTCGAAGTGCTCCAGGCCTTTCCCCACGTCGAGCCTGGTTCAGCCGTGATTATAGACGAAGCCCAGACCGTCTTTCGGTCCATGCAAAAGGTGGAACCGGGTCTCCTGCGCTGGCTCGAAACGCATCGGCATTATGGTGTCGATATCCTGCTGATGAGCCAGGATTTTCGTCAGATGACGCAGGGCGTCACACGCCTGATCGAAGCGACGGTGAAGTTCCGCAAGCTCGCCTTTGTGGGTCTCTCGAAGAAATATCAGGGCAAGGTGCGCGGCAACCCCGAGGATCACGAGGTCATTCGAGCCTTTGTCGGGACCTACTCCCCGGCGATCTACGCCTACTATTCCAGTTATGCGTCGGCAGCCATTCGGGAAGAAAAACGCAGTCATACCGTCTTCAAGTCAGCACGGGTGGCGATTGGCATCGCGGCTGGGCTGTTTGCTCTGACGCTCATGGTGTGGCGGCCCTGGTCGTCCCTGGGTACCACGAAGCCGGCTCCCGCCGGATCACCGCCTGTGCCGTCCGTAGCGTCGGGGCCATCCATTCAAGGCTCGGGCAGTCTGCTCAATCCTTTGGGCCTAGCTCCCTCACCCTCTGTCATTCCTGTTCCACCGAAGCGAATGGTGCGAATTCTCGGTGGGGCGGGAATGAGTACGAACCGCCAAGGTTGGCGGTATCTCCTGGACAGCGGCGAGATCCTCACTGCCGCTCAGATTACCGGTCGATATGGGCTGTCGGTCTCGGAGGTCTATGAGGAGGGCTCCATGCGGCTCATTGGCGAAGGAGTGTTTTATGGACCTGCCGGCGATTGAGGCCATGACCTACTTTACGGCGATCTTCTGGCTCGGCGGTTTTGCGGTCGGCCTGATCATCAAATTGATTCTGCCTCAGACTTATTGAGGCGCTCGACCGCCGGCGAGTCATCCGGCGGCGTCGGTGGACGGAACCACCAACAGCACAAGGAGGTGCCATATGAAGGGATGGGGTTGGGTGAAAGGGCTCGGAGGGCTGCTCATGGCGTTCGTGTTCGCCTTGGGTGTGCCGGCGCTGTCGCAAGCGCAGTTGTTTCCGGTGTCGGCAGATGTGGCCACGGTGCGGGCCAATCTGCTCTTGTGGGCCACGGCGTTGATTGGCGTGGCTTTGGCGATCTACGCCTTTAAGCGTGTCCGCGCAATTGTGGGCTGAGGGATAGCCCATCGAGGCAGGCTGGCAGCAGCCTGCCTCCTTCCTCGCAATCGAGAACGGTAAGGAAATGGCAAAGGAGTTCGAACATGACGGCGCAACAGATTCAAACCATTGGCAATGCGCTGGCGGTCGATCTGGTCGCATGGGGGACGGCCGCGATCGGGCTCGCGCTGGTGGCCGCCGGGGCCGCTTGGGTGTTGCGGCTCCTACGCTAAGCGCCAGGCCAGCCCTGGTCGGCGAAGCTGTAGTAGCGCTCCTCGGCCAGAATGAGATGATCGAGGAGGGTGATGCCGAAGAGTTCGCCAGCCTCGCGCAGCCGTTTGGTCAGGATGCGATCTTCCGGGCTAGGTGTGATATCGCCAGAGGGATGGTTATGGGCACAGAGCCACGCGCCGGCATTCATCAGGATGAGCGGCTTAAAGACTTCACGCGGGTGGACGATGGTCAGATTGAGCGAGCCAGTCGAGACGACATTGATCCCGATGAGTCCATGCTTCGCGTCCAGACCACAGATGAGGAACTGCTCCCGGTCCAGACCGTCAAACAATGGCCGGAGGATGGCCACCGCACCTTCCGACCTATGAACCGATTCGGCGGCGGGAAGGGCTCGGCCCTCACGGACAAGCGTGACGCGATAACGAGGGATGCCGTATTTCCGAACCGGGCTCAGTGGCCGTCCACCGTTCGAGGAACCGAGAGAGCTATCAACGGACATGTCCGCCTCCTTCTGAAATTATGTTCTAGCCCCACCCTTCACCAAGCAAGGGTGGGGCGTAACGCAGGAGGCGGCGCGGGGCTCTCGCAGCGGGCAGGCCTGGAGGGGCGGAGACCGGCAGGGTGGGAACCGGGAAGGCCTGCCCCGCTGCTCCTCAGCCACGGGCTGCACCCGTTATGGAGGCATTCTTTTATTTCTTGCTGGCATTGTGTTGCCTTTCTCTAAGATGCGCGTTCGTGACGCAAGACTCCCTGTGAAGTGGCGCCAGCCTTGTATTTGCCGTGATTCATTGAGTACCGTATGACCATTCTTACTATTGCTGAAGCTGCCGTTTTTCTACGCCTCAGTCGTCGAACAATGTACACGTTGAAGGATATTCCACGTGTTCGTTATGCAGGTAAGCTGGTTTACGTTCTGGAAGATCTGGAAGCTTGGGTGCGCAGTAGGCAAGAGGGCGCAGCAGGGAATCTTACGAGCGTCAAAACTAACGCGAATTCCGAACGGCTTCCCCGAATCCGTCGTCGTAGGGCCATTTTCGTCTTACCAAAAGAGAGTCAGTCGAAATGAATATTAAACGAACTCAGACTCCCCGTGGGATCTGTTCTGTTCTTGATTATAGGTATGGTGGCATTCGATACCGTCCTGTCCTTGGCTACGATCTCACAAGGGAGCAGGAGCAAGGGGCGGCGATCGAAGTCATGGTTGCAATTCAAGTGAATGCAGGTGTGCAGGCGCCGAAAGTGCAGACTTCGCGGCAATCACCCGTATTCTCGGAATTTGCTTCCCGGTACATGGCTTATCTTGCGGCGAAGAAACTGAAGGCGTTGGATCGACCGTGCACTATTCTGAACCGCCATCTTGTGCCGCACTTTGGATCTGTCCCCTTAATGAAAGTAACGATGGATCATGGCTTAGCCTATCTCATGAAGCGTCGAGCCGAAGGTGCTGCGGAGGGAACCATTGCTAGAGAATGCGGCGTTCTGCAAGCAGCTCTAAATTATGCTGTTGAGATCGACGCTCTGGACAAAAATAGATTGCGGCTTCTTCCAAGTCCGAACTGGGAATCACGAGAGCGTGTGGTCAGCACTGAAGAACTCTCAAGACTGTTTCGTAAAGCGTCAGATCCAGTCCGCCGACTGATGGTGTTCGCATTACTCACTACGCTGCGTCAATCGAAGTTAATAGAGACGCATGAAGAGTGGTTGGTCCAGCGTGCGGATGGATGGTGGATGATGCCGTCTCCGGGCAGTCGGCACAAGCGAGTACCCAAAGAGGTGCCATTATCAAATTTAGCAGTGAGGGCACTTTATGGGGATTTGCCGCGAATTGGTGGTCGGTTCTTTGGGCAGTGGAAAGACGGTAATTCTTTCAAGCATCGGTGGGCCGAGTTGTGTCACAGGGTTGGAATTCATGACTTGAATTTCCATGACCTTCGGCATACCGCAGCGTCATGGTTGCTTGCAGCGGGCATTGACTATGCCGTTATAGAGAAGCTTCTGGGGCATCGGCTCCATGGAATGGGCGAAGGATACATCCATAACTGGGAGCACCGCCTGCGTGAAGCTGTTCTAAAACTTGAGACGATTTTATTGCAAAAATTACTGGAGACGGGGCGAGAGGACGAGGGTACGATGGGCAGTAATGGACAGTTGGGCAGTTACGAAAAATTCCAGTTTCCTAAGTGGTTGATTTGTGGTGCCGAGGGACAGAATCGAACTGTCGACACCAGCCTTTTCAGGGCTGTGCTCTACCAACTGAGCTACCTCGGCATTGCGGCGGGATTGGAGCGAGGGGTCTCTGTCTACAGGATCATCCGCGAAAAATCAACTCTTCATCTTTGGTGTGGCGGAGAGGGCGGGATTTGAACCCGCGACAGGCTTTTGACCTGTGCCGGTTTAGCAAACCGGTGCCTTCGGCCACTCGGCCACCTCTCCGCAAGCCACAGACTGTGTGTGGATCTCTCGCGCCTAGACTTTATCGACCAGGGATCCGTTTCCCCTCGAAGAAGGGGGATCATACCCCAGAGCATGGAGCGCACTCAAGTGATTCTCGCGAATGATTTTGAGGTTGTTTTCGGGCAAGAAGACGGCGGGAGAGATCGGATGTGCCTATCGCTTTCCGAACTCCTTGAGGATGTCGACAAAGGTGGTATGCCACTGGGCGAGCAGACCCATGCGGCGTTTGTGATCTGTGGTATGCACCAGCTTTGCGTACCCAGCTCTGCTGGGAGAAAAAGTGCGGGACGGGCTTGTCTCGGATCGTGTACCGGTCATGCCCGAAGGATCCATATCGGCCGATCGGATGACTCCGCTGGTGAGCAACATGCGTAGGGCTTGGGATTTCTGACGGTTTCGGGAACGGATAGATTTTTGAGAGCTTGCCATGGAACCCCGTATTCGGGCCGTCGATGGAGAAAGGGAGAGTTCCGATCCGCTACATCCAAAGAATGCGGCCAAGCTCTGCGTCAACTTCCTTGGCCCGCTGGCATTGGCTGCATCGGGCGTAGAGGCCTTCAGTGCCGGGGCTCGTATGGGCCCGGAGCACGAGTTGGTACTTCTGTCCTCCGCAGAAGGGGCAGGCTTTCCCATGAAGTTCGCGGCGCACAGATCCGATTTTTCCGACCTGTTTATGCATAGGGCCTCCGGTTAAAGGGGGAAGTCAGCTGCGTCGATTCGGCGAGTGCGCTAACCCTGGTTAGTGACTCCTGCATGCTCAACAATACCGAGCAAGTGGGATGGGGAGAATACCGTGGAGGAGGGGAGAGGATGCTAGCAAAAGAGGGGGGTGATTACGAAGATTACATTGTTGCTGAAATGTCGTTTAATTATATAATTTAATTAATGTGTTAGGATTTGTATATCATGTGAAGGATTGTATTTTTCTCAGACTTGTTTTGCACTTGTATGATGAGATCGCTGGGCTGGAAGGGAAGGTTTGAACCGGTGGATGAGGTTTGGGGGTGAAGGCAGATCTCGTCAGGAGGATGCCGAGACCTTTTTCTGCCCTGGGTGGGCACAACCAAGACAGGCACCTTCACCCTTTTTCAGTCAACCACGCGGTTACCCGCTCTCGCAAGTGCGTAGTTGTTCTGAGTAATGGCAGATTCCTTGGAGGGGAGAAGAAGCTAAATAGCGAATAGGACCAGCGGAGCAAGGCCCGTTGAAAGGTTCAGCCGTATAGGACGAGATATTGTTTGGCGGAGGGGGCGAGATTTGAACTCGCGGATAGGTTACCCCATCTCCGGTTTTCAAGACCGGCACGTTCGGCCACTCCGTCACCCCTCCACTCCAGGCCGGGACACACCACCTATGAGGATCGTTCTATTTTTTGAATTCCGCCCATGTAGGGCTGTAAGACTGCCGGGATAGTCACGGTACCATCTGGCTGTTGATAATTTTCGAGAATGGCGACCAGGGTTCTGCCGACCGCCAGTCCGGATCCGTTTAATGTGTGGACGAATTCGGGCTTGGAATCTTTTTTTCCTGTCTTGGGTCGGCAACGAATATTCGCCCGTCGCGCTTGGAACGCTTCAAAGTTGCTGCAGGATGAAATTTCGCGGAAAGTCTGTTGCGAGGGCAACCAGACCTCGATGTCATAGGTTTTTGCCGCAGAAAATCCCATATCGCCTTTGCAGAGCGTGATGACACGATAATGCAATCCTAACCCCTGGAGGATGGCTTCGGCATGGGAGGTGAGCCGTTCCAGTTCATCGTAAGACTGCTCGGGTTTCGCGAAGGCCACGAGCTCCACTTTATTGAATTGATGGAGCCGAATGAGGCCGCGCGTGTCTTTTCCGTAAGAGCCGGCCTCGCGTCTGAAGCAGGGCGTATAGGCGGTATAACGAATCGGCAATGTGTCTTCCGGTAGAATCTCTTCCCGGTGCAGATTGGTGACCGGCACTTCTGCGGTAGGGATTAAAAAGAGCTCTTCGTCGCGCATCTGAAATAGATCTTCCTCGAACTTGGGCAACTGGCCGGTCCCGGTCATAGCGGCACGATTGACCAGCAGCGGAGGCATCACTTCACGATAGCCATGCTGGGTGGTGTGCAGATCCAACATGTAGTTGATGAGTGCCCGTTCGAGGCGGGCCCCCAGTCCGGTCAAGACGGCAAAGCGGGCTTTGGCCATACGCACAGCGCGATCGAAATCAAGTATCCCCAGGGCTTCGCCGAGATCCCAATGCGATTGCGCAGGAGCGGAGAGTAGCGGCGGCGAACCCCATCGGCGCACTTCCACGTTGTCCGCAGCATCCTGACCGGCGGGCACGGAAGTGTGGGGAAGATTCGGAATGCGCAACGCGATATGGGCCAGCTGTTCCTCGATCACACGGAGCCGGTCCTCGTGGCCTTTGATCGTTTCTCCCACGGCCTTCATGGCCGCCATGGCATCTTCTGCAGGCTGCTTCTCTCGTTTCAGGCGGGCCACTTCCTCGGAACCTTTTTTGAGCTGGTGTCGGAGCTCTTCAACCTGAATCGTCTGAGTGCGACGATCCTCCGTTGCTTTTCGGAGATCCTCCCAAGCGACATCCTTGCCTCGCGGTCCTAATTGGTCACGGAGTCCGTCGAGGTTGTCCCGCAATAACCGAAGATCGTACATACCCTTTCCCTCTGAAGCGGCCAGAAATCTAACACCGCATGCCTGCGTAGTCAATGAAACTGGTAGCCTGGCGGGATTCCGGCGAGACGGACGCCGTGTGATTGACAATGCCTTGCGGGGGCGGCACGATAGCCGTCGTGAAGCTCGTCTCCAATCCACCCAATCGATTTGAATCGATCCAACGTGAGGCGCTTGAACCGGCTTCGCGCGCGAGCATCCAACTGTTCGAAGACGACACGCAGCAGATCCTCAGCCGGAATGACAGCCCGGACCTCCCGTTCCGATGGAGTGTGAATCCCTACCGGGGCTGTTTCCATGCCTGCGCCTATTGTTACGCTCGGCCATCCCATGAGTATTGGGGATTCGGGGCGGGAACCGATTTCGAGTCGAAGATTGTGCTCAAACGCCGCGCGGCGGTCCTGCTGCGTCAGGCGTTCGAGAAACGGTCCTGGCAGGGCGAACTCGTGGTGTTTTCCGGCAACACGGATTGTTATCAGCCGGTCGAGTCCACACTTGGGCTGACCCGCGCCTGTCTTGAAGTCTGTGCGGAATACCGGAATCCCGTGGGCATCATCACCAAAGGCGCCATTCCGTTGCGTGACCTGGATGTGTTCAGGCAATTGCACGAGAAGGCGTGGATTCGTGTCTACTTTAGTATCGCCTTTGCCGATGACGAAACCGCCCGTCTGGTGGAACCGCAGGCTCCCAGCATCAGCGCACGGTTTGAAACCATGCGTATCCTCTCCGAGGCAGGGATTCCTACAGGGATTTCGCTCGCGCCGATCATCCCCGGGTTGAACGAGGAGGCGATTCCCGAGGTCTTGTCCCGTGCCAAGGCGGCGGGAGCGGCCTCCGCGACTTGGAGCCTGCTGCGATTGCCGGGAAACGTGGAATCGGTTTTTCTTGAGCGCATGCGCGCGGCCTTTCCCGATCGAATGTCGAAAATCATGCACCGCATCCAAGCGGTTCGCGAGGGAGCCTTGAGCGAGGCCAAGTTTTTCAAACGGCATTACGGCACCGGGACCTACTGGCACTGCTTGGAACAATTGTTCGAGGTGGGGCGCCGGCGTGCCGGATTCGTTCCAGATGATTCGCCGGTTCCGCAGACGTTTCGGCGTCCGGAGGCGCAACAATCTTTGTTTGACGGGGAGGAGCCGTTGTGAAGCATAACCAGGGATTTTTGAAAGTGGTCGATGAAGCGCGCGCCCGCGTGCGCGAATGTACCGTGTCCGATGTAAAGGGCAGACTGGAACGCGGCGAACGGTTTCACTTTGTGGACGTCCGCGAGGACGATGAATTTTCGCAGGATCATGCCACGGGGGCCATGCATATCGGCAAAGGTGTGATTGAACGGGATATTGAAACGGCCATTCCGAATAAACAGGAATCGATCGTGCTGTATTGCGGGGGCGGTTATCGATCGGTGTTGGCCGCAGACAGCCTCCGGCAGATGGGTTATATCGATGTGATCTCGATGGATGGGGGAATCAAAGCGTGGCGCGCAGCCGGGTATCCCATTGAGAAAGGGCGGCGTCCATAACCCATGCCGTTTTCCAGACGCGAATTATTCAACAATGCCGGCTTCGGATTACTCTTACTGCCGGCACTGCTGCGCTCGCCACAGACGATCCTTCACCACCTGCTCTTCGATCCAGAAGGACCGCTGGTTTCCCCTAATCCCGCACCGACAAATTTATTTACACGAGATGGCCGGTCGATGGTGGCCATTGTTTACGGCAAGGATCCGCGCCGCATGCTCTCGCGGGCCATCGATCTGCTCGGCGGAATTGATCGAGCGGGCCTGGGCGGGAAACGTGTCTTGCTCAAGCCCAATGTGTTGAACGACCAGCCGCCGCCTTCGACGACTAATCCGCTCGTGGTAAAAGCAATGGCGGAAATGGTCAAGGCTTGCGGGGCGGCGGAGGTCATCGTGGCCGACGGATCAGGGATCATCCGTCTTCCGACGTCGGCCAATCTGACGAACACGGGCATGCGGGCGGCAGCGGAATCAGCCGGCGCGAGGGTCCTGGCCCTTGAAGATGAACCCTGGGTGCGCCTCGAGCCGCCGGAAGCCAAGGCTATCGGGCACTTCTATTTTTCACGGCCGGTCTTCGAAGCCGATGTGGTGATCAACATGCCGGTCATCAAGACGCATCGCTTCGCGGAGTTTTCCTGCAGTCTGAAGAATTTCGTAGGGGCGGTTCATCCGCGCTACCGTCCATCCGTAACGTTCTGGAGCGGGGACTGGCATGAACGCATCGCCGAAATCAATCTTGCGGTCCATCCCGCGTTGACCGTGGCCGACGGCACCACGACGATGATCGCAGGCGGTCCCACATCAGGCACCCCGTCGAAAACGGACCTGCTCATCTGCAGCGGCGACCGGGTCGCGGTGGACTTGACGGCTCTTGCGCTGCTGCGGTCCTTCGGCACCTGGCCGAAGCTGCAGGGCAAACGCATCGGAGATCAGCGGCAGATCAAACGCGCGGCGGCGCTCGGATTGGGGATCGAATCGGGGCGTGGAATTGAGCTCGTCACGGAGGCGGTGGACCCGGCTCCACCAGCCTTTATTCAGCTGGCGGAGCACATTCGGCGGGAGTTGCTCGACACGTGACCGCTATTTGTTCGTACGGTCGAATTCCTTGATAACCTGCTCGGTCAAATCGATCGTGTCTTTGTTGAAGATCACGATCTTCACGGTCTGTTCGCTGCCCTTGTCCAATACCAGCTGATACCCGCCCTTGTCGGCGACAGCTTGTGTGGCCACGGCAATCTTTTTCATGTAGTCGTCGACCAGTTCCTTCTGCTTGCCCTGCAGCTCTTGATTGAACTCCTGGGCGCGCTTCTGGTAATCCTGGATTTTGCTGCGGAAGGAGGTTTCCTTCTCCTTCTTTTCGGCCTCGGTCAACTTGGAAGCCTGTTCTTTGAGCTGTTTCTCGGTGTTGCGCAACTCTTCTTCGTCCCGGGACAACAGCTTCTGGCGTGTCGCCACATATTCCCGCAGCCCGTCCAGTGCTCGCTTGCCGGCTTTGCTTTTCTCCAGGACCACTTGGGGATCGATGACCCCCATCTTGAACTCCGCCGCCGGACTCGTTGAGAACAAGCCAAGGGTCGCTGCGACGAGCGCCACGACCATCACTCCGCGCCGGCCTGCTCCTTGCCACTTCACACCCATCTCGGGACTCCTTTCGCCGAAATAAAGGTCTTGCTGCAAACTTCGGGAGAATAGCCGCCCGTTGGTATGGTGTCAAGAAGGCAGAGATAGAGCGGGGGTTGATTTGACAGGCCGGAGCGCGGTGGCTATAAGCCAGGCAGGAACGTCCATCGTCTCAACGTCCGGCTGTGATCCATCGTCGGATGGGAAAGGATCATATGGTATTCTCGGATCAACAGCAGGCCCATCGCCTGTTTATAAGCGCGCTTCAACATGAAGTCGTCGGCTGCGGAATAGCCGGTTGTCCGGGACCGGTTGAGGTGGTCGACCTGTCGCAGACGCGGGATCGGGTCAAGACCTTTGATCTGCGCTGTGAGCGCTGCGGGTGGCACTGTAGCGTCACAGGGCGCGAGCAGCTTACTCCCCCATGGGACAATGCCGCCCTGGAGTTGATGGCAGATGAACATTTGATGCATCAACAGCCGGTATGTCCGTTCGACGACACGCCGGTGGTGTTCATTTCGATGCCGAATCCGCGGCGAAAGGCCAAGTATCGGGTGGCCTGTTTCTACTGCGGCAGGCACACAGAATTGGATTGGCCTCCGCCGGAGAGCAAACGGTAGCGATGCAGGGGGATATGAGAAGTGAGCCTGCCTGCTAGACGAAGTAGCGGCTGGTGTCGAAGTGGTATTCGGCGTTGTCGAGGAGTTGCACAATGCTGTGTGAGTAGTTCCCCGTGTCATCCTGCGCGGTCAGGTCAAACTCTGGGCCATTCTCGATGGGAGTCCCGTCGCTATCCGAAATGACTTTCACGAGCGGGCGTTCGCCGTTGATTTTGTCCTGAGCCGGTTTGATGACCACTGCCAGGGGGCCGGAGTCGAGTTGCACGAGACTGCCGATGGGAATGATGCCTACACAGTTCACGAACAGCTTGAGCAGCACCGGGTCGAACGACTGGCCGCTCTTTCCGAACATAAACTTAAGCACGTTGGCAGGCGACATGGGCTCCCGCCGATACACCCGTGAAGAGGTCATCGCATCGTAACAATCGGCGATCGTGATGATGCGGCTGGCAACCGTTTGACTCCAGGGCACGCGGAGCTTGGGATACCCCGAAAAGTCATAATTCATATGGTGTTCGAATGAGGCTGCCGCCATGCGCGCCGGGACATTGTTGATGCCGCGTGCCTTGACGAGCGTGAAGACGCCTTCAATCGGGTGTGACCGCATGATGGCCCACTCATCCTGTGTAAACTCGCCGGGCTTGTTCAGCACGTCCAGGGAAATGGCGCATTTCCCCACGTCGTGAAACAGCGCCGACAAACCGAGGTCGGCCAAGTCGACTTTCGGGTATCCGGCTCGGTTGCCGAGGGCCATGGCGAGCAGCGAGACGTTCACGGAATGGTTATGCGTGTATTGGTCATGACAGCGGAGATTGGTGAGTCCCAGCAGCGTGAACTCATCCTGCATCATCAGTTCGACGATGTTTTGAATCGCGCGCTTGGCCTGCTTAAAGCTGACGGTTCCGCCGGCGCGCGTATTCTTGGTGAGATCTCCGAGGGCCGCTGCCGCTTTTGCATAGCGACCTTTAGCGATCGCTTTCCGCTTTTCCTTCACGTCTTCCGGGCCGGTCGATGCCCCCTGGCGCGTCCCCATGGCGCCGCCTGCCTCGCCGTCGTTCTCCTGTTGAAGCTGGAGGGTCCGAGGTTCTTCCAGGTCGATACCCTTGACGCCTGCGGTCTGCAGTGCGTCCTGTAGATCGGCGAGGGTATGTTTATCCGGATCGAGGCTGACAAACAGATAGGCGAATTCACGAAAATCCTTGGATTCAGCCGTCGAGGCGAACGACACCCCGCCGATATGCCATTTGTTCAGCGCTTCGATGATGCTCGCAAAGACCGCCATCTGCTGCGAACTCATCTTCAAATGGCTGTCCCCGAGAAACAAAAAATCATTCTGGAGCCGGAGCACCACGGGGTGATCCGCCGCCAAAGTCTTTACCAGCGTCAGCATGGAGTCCACCGGCTTATCGAGCGCCGCATTCGTGCGGCCATGGATTCGCGACGTTTTGATGAGCACGTTCAGCTGGGTCACCAGCTGAATCCCCAGCATGGCGAGTTGCTGGTCGAGAATGTCCCCGGCCTCGGAGCCTTTGGCGATTTTATTGGCGAGCGACCGTTCATGGGTGAGAATCGGGTGCGCGTTGTCCGCACTTGGGAACGGATGGTGAGCAGAAGGGGAGTCGTTCACTGGTGGTCGCCTCGCAATCAGGAATTCGCTGCCGATGGAACGGCTTGCCGGTGCTGCCGGTTCGCGACGGACAGCGCGGCGCCGCAGGCTTGCCGGACGGCCGCGCCGCCTTTTTTCTGTCCGAGCTCAAGGGCTGCCACTGCCGCGGGGGTCGCCAGCTTGCCGAGGATCTCCGCCGCCAACAACGCCAGTTCTTCTTTCTTTTTCCGATTGGTCCAAGACCGCTCCGTCAACAACCCTTGCCAGTAGGGAACGGCTTCATCGGCGGCGGTCTGTTTGAGGGCTTGATAAATCGCCCGTTTCTCGGCTGGTGACCGGTCGTAAAAGTCATCGGCTGTGACGAACGGCGCCCAGGCGGAAAAAGCGGCGTGATGCTGACCGATGGCGAGTACCTTCATCGCTGTGAGGCGAACCGTTTCATCACTGTCATTCAACAGGCCGACTAACTTCGTTCCGCTGCCGGAGGGCCGGAGTGTCGCCAGGATTCGCAGGGCCTCGCGGCGCACGGCGGCCTCGGGATGGCGGAGCGTTTTTTCCACACTGTCGCCGAAGCGGGGATCATTCCAGCGGGAGATGATGGTCAGCAGGTTGCGTACGTAGGTCGGTCGTTTGTCGGTCAGGCCGCGTATGATCGGTTCGGCGTGGTCTAGCGCGATCGTTTGCAGGGCCTCCATGACCGTCGCCTGATGCGCCGGCGCGTCCAAGCTCGCTAATACCGAGCAGAGACCCGGGATTGCATCCTGTTTCATCATGAGCAGCAGCGTGAGCAACCCTTCCGTCTTGGCTTGCGGCGTACGGTTCAGGTGGACACCGATGGCTTTCAGCCGCTCGGGGCGGGCCAATCCATCGAATAATCCGGCGACCTGTTGCTTGTGGCCATCCGAAAGATCGGGGCGAACCGTTTCCGCCTCCTGCAACATGGTCAGCACGGTTTCGAGCAGCGTCCATTGTCCGGCGCGAATCAGCACATCCAGCACATTGTCCCAGACGTCGAAGAGTTTGGTCAGTAGGGTCGGCGAGGACTCGGAAGCCAGCACGGCCGTCAAGATGTCGAGAATGTAGTTGGTGGCGTCACGCGCGGTTTCACGCTGGATTTCTTGGGTCAGTGCCTCATGTTCCTGTTCGGATACATCATACCCGACGACATTCGCTTGGAAGCGACGGTTCCGGCTGGCGCCGCTTCCGGTTGCGCCTCCGCCCTTCTGGTCGTCAGTGCCGCCCTTGCTCTCTTTCTCGCCGGCTTGTGTCGCCCGTTCGCGGTCAAGGAGTTCGCGCAGGGAGCCGACCGGCAGGCTCATATATCCCTGCGTCTGGAGTTCGAGCTCGTCGAGTCCGAATCCGGAGGACCGGACGAGTTCTTCAGCGGTCACCAAGGTAATGGTTTCGAGATTCTTGGCCCACACGCGTGTCACGATGTCGTCGTCTTCTTCATGGTCGGCAGGTGCGTCTGCCGGGGTCGTCTCGCCGGACGGCATGCCCCACAGCGCGTCGAGAAAGAAGGAGAGATCTTCGTGGGTCAGCCCCTGATGGAAGGCCAGCTCGCGGATTCCGTCCGAGTACATCTTGAATGCGAAGCTCTCTCCCGTGGCATCGCGCTCCGGTTCGTAGACGACTTCGTTCTTAAAGAACAGCTGGTTGCGCTGTACCAAAAGGGCGAGGCGGCTATGCTGTTCGAGATGTGTGGTCAGATCGTCGTAAAACTGTTGGAAGAATCGCTGCGCGACCGGGTTCTCGGTGCCGTACGTGCGAGCCGATTTGGCCGCCTTGTCGAGCAGCTTCAACAACTGCTTGATGGCAGCGACCTCCGGGTCGGTGCCTGCTTTCGCGAAGGGAACGAGCGGAATGCCTTCTTCGAGCGGGGCCGTAGGTTCCATATGTGTCAGTCGTACCGTGAGCCTCATGTTTCGTCAAGAAAATAGCCGGTCTCCGCAGGCCTCTCCTGTGCACGCATGCCTCGAAACCATGAGGTGGCGGACAAATTCCCGGGATTGCGCCGTCGCGATCGGGACAGTAGAATCCTTTCGTGGCCACCTCGACTCCATCCCCGCTCATTCTCTGCTTCGGCGATAGCCTCACGGCTGGTTATCAGGCCCCTGATCCGGCGTATCCGTATGCGGAAGAGATACCTTATGGTCATGTGTTACAGGAATATCTCGGCGAGCGAGGGCGGGTCGAGGTCAGCGGAATCTGCGGAGAAGTGACCGGCGAAATGGTGTTGCGGTTTCGCGCCGCTGTTCTCGAACGTCGCCCTCAGGTGGTGATTATTCTCGGGGGCACGAATGATCTGGGGTGGAATGCAGATCCCGCAGAGATCATGCGGAACCTGACCAAGATGTATGAATTAGCGAGAGCCTCCTCGATCGTGCCTGTTCCCGTGACTGTGCCCTCCGTTCGGGTCGATGTGGGAGCGGACAATCCGGATGCCGCTGCATGGCTTGCTCAACACATTCAACGGCGGCTGCAATTGAATGCCTTGATCGCAGACTATGCGGAGCGAAAAGACCTGCACTATGTTGATTTGTTCTCCGCGACAGCCGAACCGGAGTCTCTCATGCTGGCGCAACCCTACTCAAACGACGGACTGCATCTCACGACCAGCGGGTATCGTCTACTTGGACGGTTGGTGTATGAGCAGTTGCGTGCCGGAGTTCCAATCGTTCGGAGCATGCCCCCAACAGATGCGGCGCGCTCATGATCGCAGAGGTAACGGATCGCAACTTCGCGCGCGAGGTGGAGCAGGCTTCCGCGCCGGTGCTTGTCGAATTCTGGCAACCAGGCTGCGGTCACTGTCTCGCGCTCCTTGCGCAGTTGGAGCAGCTACAACAGGAAGTGGGGGCGGCGGTGAAAATCGTGAAGATGAATGTGCAGGAGAATTTTCAGATTCCGGCCGAATTGGAGATCGGTTCATTGCCTGCCTTGGCGTTGTTTGAAGGGGGATCGTTTGCCCGGTTCATCGGAGGGATCGGAAAGAAAGACGAGATAAGAAAACAGTTGCCCTGTGGTTAGCAGGATGTTGAGTATTCAGTCTGGTTGCGAACGCGCTATGACAGGGGCGCAGGAGAACAGGAACATTGCCTCTCGTAGGGGGCTAAAGTGTCCGCCAGGTCCGCCCATCGTTTTGAATCATCCGTTCGGCTTCCACTGGTCCCCAGGTCCCGGCCTGGTACTCGGGTAACCAGCGCAGTTTTTGTTGGGCCCAGCCGTCCAGGATCTTCGTGACCCAATCCCATGATGCCTCGACCGCATCCCGCCGCATGAAGCGTGAGGCGTCGCCCGCCATCACATCCAACAGCAACCGTTCGTAGGCTTCCGGAGAGGGGCAGCCGAACACGTCGCTGTACTGGAAGTCCATCTCCACCGGGTGTGTCTGCGCACGCGTCCCCGGAACTCGCGAAATGATACGGAGAGACAGCCCCTCGTCCGGCTGAATGCGCAAGGTCAGGACATTCGCCGGTTGAGGGTTGGCAGGATCGGCGTTGAACAGGATCTGCGGAATGTCTTTGAATTGCACGGCGATTTCACTGGCTCGTTTGGGCAAGGTTTTGCCGGTTCGAAGATAAAACGGCACCCCTGACCAGCGCCAATTTTCCACAAATGCTTTCACGGCCACGTACGTTTCGGTAGTGGAGTTCGGATTGACGCCCTTCTCCCGGCGGTATCCTGGCACGGGCTGGTCATGGGCGGTACCCTCCGCATATTGCCCCCGCACGGTATACCGCTCGACATCCTTGCCGACGATGGGCCGAAGGCAGCGGAGCACCTCCATTTTGGCATCCCGCACCACATTGGGGTCCAGTGAATAGGGTGGCTCCATCGCGACGAGACAGAGTAGTTGCAGCAAGTGATTCTGGATCATGTCCCGCAGCGCGCCGGCCTCTTCGTAGTAACTGGCTCTGGTCCCCACACCCTCGGACTCGCTGACTGTAATCTGGACGTGATCAATATATTTGTGGTTCCAGATCGGTTCAAAAATGCTGTTGGCGAAACGGACCACCATGAGGTTCTGGACTGTCTCCTTGCCCAGATAATGGTCGATCCTGAAAATCTGGGACTCGTCGAAGACTTTGCCCGTCACCGCATTGATCTGTTGCGCGGAGGCCAGGTCACGTCCAACCGGTTTCTCGACGATGATGCGTGCATAGGATGACGCGGAGGTGGATGGCGTGGCCAGGCCCGCCGTTGCCAGTCCTTCACAGACCGAGGCAAATGAGCTGGGTGGAATACTTAGATAAAAAATGCGGTTGCCGGGCAACTGCATCGCCTGCTCCACCTCCTCCGCTTTGGCGCGGAGTGCGGTATAAGTCTGCGCGTCTTCATTTTCCCCTTGGATATAAAACAGGTGGGATTGGAAGGCGGACCACGTGTCGTCCACCAGGGCCTGTCGAGAATGTTTGATGACCCCTTCCCGCACCAGATTGCGGAATTCCTCATCGGTCATCGGTTTGCGGCCCAGGCCGATCACCGCATACTTAGCCGGCAACAGCCCGTCGAGCAGTAAGTTATAGACTGCGGGGATAAGGCGGCGGCGGGCGAGGTCTCCGGAGCCGCCAAAGATGACGAGAGTACAGGCCTCGACTGGAGTCACGGCTTCGGGAACTGGTTTCATATCGACAGGCGTTGTTGGGGAAGACATAGTGTCGGTGTCCGTTGGGTTGAAGGATCAGCGCCGGACGCTATGCCCGCCGAAGGCGTTGCGCAGGGCCGCCAGCATTTTTTCCGCGAACGATTCTTCCTGGCGCGACCGGAAGCGGGTGAAGAGCGCCGCAGTCAAGGTCGGCACCGGTACGTCCTTATCGATCGCGTCTTGAATCATCCAGCGTCCTTCGCCGGAATCCTGCACATACCCTTTCAGTTTTTCGAGCTTGGGATCCTGCTGCAGGGCGCCAACGGCTAATTCCAGAAGCCAGGAGCGGACCACACTGCCATGCATCCACACATCGGCAATTTTCCCCAGGTCGAGGCGATACTCGCTTTTCGCCATGAGTTCGAAACCCTCGGCATATCCTTGCATCATGCTGTACTCGATGCCGTTGTGAACCATCTTCACATAGTGGCCTGCGCCGTGGGTTCCCATGTGGGCCCAACCCTGTTCGGGTGCCAGCGTCTGGAAGATGGGGGTCAGGCGCTGAACCGCTTTGTTCTCGCCCCCGATCATGAGACAGTATCCGACCGTCAGCCCCCAGATGCCGCCGCTGGTTCCGACATCGACATAATGGAGGCCTTTCTTCTTCAGCTCGGCGGCGCGTCTGGTGTCGTCGTGGAAGCGGGTGTTGCCGCCGTCGATAATCGTATCGCCCGGCTGCAGCAGCGCGCTGATGGCCTGAATCGTCTCTTCTGTCGGCGCGCCCGACGGCACCATGATCCAGACCGCGCGAGGGGCCGCCAGTTTCGAGACGAGGTCGCTGAGCGAAGCAGCGCCGACACAACCCTTGCTCTCTGCCTGCCTCACGACATCGGAGGCACGATCATAGGCCACGACGCGGTGCCGGCCTTGCTGCAGGCGTGTGACCATGTTCATTCCCATCTTGCCGAGTCCGACAAATCCGAGTTCCATAGGTCGTCCTCTCTGATGATCGCCGTTGTGCGATGCCTGGTGTCGGGTGCGACGTAGCGAAGTGCTGCGGCATCAGCTATAGGGTAGTGTGCCGATGGTATCACGCTAAGACACGAACACAAACGGCTGAGTGTTTGCCGACGAAGCCTCGTTAGTCCACGCGAGGTGGAAGGGGAATATCACGGAACAGGGTCTCGGCAAACCGTCGTCCGGCCATCAGCCGTTCGTGAAGTGTAGCCGCGCTCAAGAACTGGCTGGCCAGCTCGCCGAGCGCCTGGTCACGGGAGGCCAGGAACCGCAAAGCGTCCACCGGCGCCGTGAACCAGAGTCCTCGGGTTCGAAAGAATGCCGATACGCAGTTCTCAAAGAAGAGCTGCAGGAGGTATTGCGCCGTGTTGGGTTTGTCGCGCAGGTCCTCGACCTTGCCGAGCCAATGCAGGCATTCGGCCTTGAGGCGGATGCGTTCGTGGATGCTGGCCGCCGGCGGACCCTGGCGGAAACGCTGCGCGGCCTTCGCGATCAGTTGTGCCGCAATGTCCTCGTGATCGTAGAGCACTCGCCCTTTGCGGAGCAGAGGGGCCAGGCGAGGGGAATAGGCCAGATCCTCGGCAACGGTCTTATGTTCGCCGTAGCGGATGTCCACGAGCCGGTCTCCCACGCGAATCATTTCCTGTCCATCGGCCGGGCCTTTGACCAGGACGATGAGATCGATATCGCTGTGCGCGGTCACGGCACGCCGGGCACCCGATCCGACCAGAATGATTCCGACCAGGTCGCCGCCGCGTTTGGCACGGACGAATTTGACTGCGCCGGCGAGGGCATCGTCGTACCCGGGCGGCGTCGCTGCCGGAGGCATCTCGGGAGGTTCGGGGATTTCGAGCAACTCAGCCTTCAGCTCTTCCGATGACGGAAGCGCCGGGGAGGACTGAGGGGAGGAGGTTGCAAGTTGTGATTCCATGTCTATCCTTGAACGTGGTCAGATGGCCTGCGCACGGCGTATTTGTAGCTCAAGTGTGTCGAGCCACGTGTCGAACGGCTGGTCTGCGTCGACAATGATTTCAAGTTTTCCATTAGGAAGTTTTCGGACCAGGCCGGGGCTTTCCGGCGAGAGGGGTATTTCCACCCACTCGCGATTGAGCCCGAGAGCATCCGTCGTTTCGAGAATCCGGCTGATGTGTTGAAACGAGACTGCGTGGAGCGACACGTATTCCTCTCTGCCCGGATGAGCGTGATGGCATTTTAGGAGGGGGAACGCAGCCTGTCAATGGAACCGGCCGGCTACTGTTCGAGCACCTGCGCGATTCGATCGGCTGCCTGTTCGATCGCCTCGGCCGACACGTCGAGATGGGTCACGGCACGACAGGTCTGTGCTCCGACGGCGTTGACCAGCACGCCCTTCACCTTCAGGGCGGCGACAAAGGCCGGCACGGAGAGTGTTTGACTATGCACATCGAAGAAGAGAATGTTCGTTTCGACCCTGGCCGGATCGATCGCAACATCCGGAATCTGTTGCAGCCGCGCTGCCAGCCGCTTGGCGTTCGCATGGTCCTCCGCGAGTCGCTGCACGTTATGTTCCAATGCGTAGAGGCCTGCCGCCGCCAGAATCCCGGACTGGCGCATGGCGCCTCCGTACATGCGGCGGAACCGTCGGAGGCGCACCAAAAGACCGGGATCATCGGTGCAAATCAGTGAACCGGCCGGTGCTCCCAGCCCTTTCGACAGGCAGAACGTGACCGTCTCAAAATGCTGCGCGTATTCCGCGGCTGAGACGCCGGATGCCGCGACTGCGTTGAACAGGCGGGCCCCGTCAAGATGCATCGGCACTCCATGGGCAGTGGCTACCGTGCGAATGGCTTGAATGGTTGAAAGCGGATAGACCGTGCCGCCTCCGGCATTGTGCGTATTCTCAATGCAGATCAGCGCGCTCTGAATGCTGTGGGGATCCTTGGGGCGGACAGCGGCCTCGACCTGCTCCGCCGTCATGAGCCCCTGTTTGCCGGGGACCCAGTGGAGCTGCACTCCGGCCAGTGCCGCCGCCGCTCCCTGCTCGTACCGAATGATATGACACTGACCCTCAACAATCACTTCACGTCCAGGTTCGGCCTGTGCCCGCAGGGACAGTTGATTGCCTAGAGTGCCGGATGGAACGAAGAGTGCCGCACATTTTCCGACGAGCGCGGCGCCGACCTCTTGAAGGCGATTCACGGTGGGATCTTCGCCGTAGATGTCATCGCCCACATCGGCTCGGGCCATGGCCTCGCGCATGGCGGGAGAGGGTTTCGTGACGGTATCGCTCCGGAGATCGATCATGGGATGAGCTCTTGTTTTGGGGTCATGGCGGCTGCTTCACGAAGGGCGCGGACGGCATTGTAGCAAATTTTCTTCGTGCCGGTGCTTCCAGGCCTGCTACACTACCCCTCATTCGGAGTCCCATGGAGAGATGGCGTCGGTCAGTGATCCGGTTGGTGCAGGCAGAGCCGCAGGAATGGCGGCCGTTGGCCTGGTCCTTCGGATATTTCTTCTGTCTCCTCTGCGGCTATTACATCCTTCGTCCTGTGCGCGATGAAATGGCGATCCAGGGTGGCGTGCACAATCTGCCCTGGATGATGACCGGCACGTTTGTGACCTTGCTCGCCGTCACGCCGCTGTTCGGCTGGTTGTCTGCGCGATATTCCCGCTATCGATTGCTGCTCGCCGTCTACCTGTTTTTTATAGCCAATCTGATCGGCCTGTATCTCCTGATGACGAGCCAGCAGTATCTCGAATGGGTGGCTCGCGGATTTTTCGTCTGGCTCTCGGTGTTCAACCTGTTCGTGGTGTCGGTGTTTTGGAGCTTTATGGCCGACCTGTTCACGCCGGAGCAGGGAGCGCGTCTGTTCGGGGTGATCGCGGCAGGAGGCAGCACCGGTGCGTTATTCGGGCCGCTCATCACGACCGGACTGACCTATGTCTTTCCAGTACCCGTGCTCATGTTGGTGTCGGCCGGCTTCTTGTTCGCTTGCCTTGGATGCATCTACAACCTGGAGGTGTGGAGCCGTAGCCGGTCTGTGACCCATCAGGAGAACAGCGGTGCGCCCTTGGGCGGCGGGTTTTTGGCCGGGGTTCGCCTGGTCTGGTCGTCGCGTTATCTGCTCGGCATCTGCGGCTATCTCACCTTTCTGACCATGACCGCGACCTTCTTGTACTTCGAGCAGGTACGCCTGGTGGCCGAGCACTTCGATACGCCGGAAGCCCGGACGCGCCTCTTCTCCACCTTAGATTTTGCAACGAATATCCTCACCTGGTTGACTCAGCTCCTAATCACCAATCGGGTGGTAGCCCGGTTCGGTCTGGTGGCGGCGTTGCTGTTCCTACCGGCCGTCAGCCTGCTCGGTTTTTTGGGCATCGCTCTTTGGCCGGGCCTGGTCATCTACGTGACCTTTTCCGTGTTGCGCCGGGTGGGGGAGTATGCGCTGTCCAAACCGGCGCGCGAGGTGCTCTTCACGGTGGTCAGTCGCGAGGAGAAATACAAGGCGAAGAACTTCATCGATACGGCGATCTCTCGTGCCGGCGATGCTTCGACGGGATGGCTGGTTTCCGGAATCAAGGCCCTCGGTGTGACAACGGCACAGATCGCCTGGGTGTTAGTGCCGCTCATGCTCCTCTGGGCCTGGCTTGGCCGGTGGCTCGCCGTACAACAGGGCAAACAGCTCGGAGGGGGGTAACGTTTCCAGGACTTCTGGTATAACAGCCGCCGGTGCCGAAGGGCCTCTCTTTGACTCACAAAAAAATCGCATGGTATAGTCCGGCGCGAAGAACTGGTCGTGTCGAAATCTGGTGACCTGGGCTCGCCCTGCACCCGATAACAGTTGCGGATCACCTACTCACCGGATCACCAAGTTGGGGAAACAATGGTTGAAGTTCCAGTTAAACTGTACCTCGATAAAGTATTGAAGACGGCCCGCGAGGCGGTGCGTCCAACCTCGCTGCTGACGGGACCGGTTCGGGAGAAGGCGTTGCGCGGCATGGCGGCGGCCATCGCGGAGGCAGAAGAAGCCATCCTGGATGCCAATGAGAAGGATGTGGACGCAGTGGGTAAGTCGATGACGGGGTATGAAAATCGAGAGCGTGTGCGTGACGCCGTGGCCCGAATTCGTATGACGGCCGACGACGTCAAGGCCCTGGTGGATCGGTTGCATCACATCGCCGATCTGCCGGACCCGCTCGGTGAGGTGCTGGGGCGTCACGATGAGCCCAACGGTCTCCAGGTTAGCCGGGTGCGCGTTCCGATCGGGGTCATCGGCATCGTCTCGGAGCTGTCGCCGCTGGAAACGATCGATGCGCTGGCTCTGTGCCTCAAGTCGGGCAACGTCTGTGTGTTTCGCGGCTCTCCGGATTGGACCCATACGCAGCAGGTCATTGCGGCCGGTCTTGCGAAGGCCATGGCGGACGCCGGAATTCCCAAGGGCGCCTGTACGATTATCGACCGTCCGGAGAAAGAGGCGGCACTGGAACTGATCAAGTCCGGCAAGGCGTTGGATGCCATGATTCCGCGCGGTGGCGCCGGGCTGCGCAAGGTGGTGCAGGAGCAGGCCAAAATGCCGATCCTCTGTCACGACGGCGGCATTACGCACATCTACATCGACGATGACGTCGAGATCCCGCTCGCGCAGAATATTGTCGTGAACTCCAAGGTGCAAAACCCTTCGGCGCCCAATTCGCTGGATACCCTGTTGGTCCACCAAGGCATTGCGAGACCGCTGCTGTCGGCGCTGATCCTTCGATTGCTGGATGAATTCAAAATCGATATTTTCGGGTGCCCGAAAACCGTCTCCTTGATGGGGCAGATGCTCATGACGGGCCATAAGGCGGTCAAGCCGGCGCAAGAGGCAGACTGGAACAAGCAGTTCCAGGGGCCGAGTATGGCCATCAAGATGGTGCCCAGCTTCGACGAGGCGCTGGCCCATATTGCCCAGCATGGTCCCAGCCATACCTGCGTCATCGTGACGAAGTCGTATGAGTCCGCCCTGCGGTTTAGCAAAGAAGTGGATGCCGGTTCCGTCTTGGTGAATGCGTCGTCCCGGTTGAACGCCGGCGACAGCCTGGGCTTCGGCGCCGATATCGGGTTGAGTTCCACGCGCCAGCATGCGCGAGGGCCGATCGGGCTGAACCAACTCACCTGCGAGAAGTATGTCGTCTTCGGCAGCGGGCAGCTCCGGCATCCGCACCCGGTTCCGCTGGCCTATGAGGATGCCATCATGTTGAAAAGGCCGTAACCCGAGGATCGTGATCGCTCTCCCGGCAAGAGGATCTGTGCCTGGTGACCGGAACGACGAGCTCCAAGCGGCCCTACGCGAGCATCTCGCCTGGTGGGAACTCCGCCACATCGAATCTGATGCCGCGTATTTCGCCTGGCAACGGGAGGTCTTCACCCCAGAAGAACTGGCCGCGCTGCACCGGTCTATTGAAGCGAAACGAGCGGCAACCGACGGGTCGTCCGCTGAAATCGCCTTTTACGATTTGACGGCGCAGTCCCGATTCATTCCCGCCCTCTACAGTCAACGCTACGACTATTACCTAGAAGTCGGTTCACGGATTGCTGCTCAACTCGAGGGAGCACAGACCATTCTTGACGCCGGCTGCGGTATCGGCCTTCTGGCCACCTTCTATGCGAAGCGCTGTCCCGGTAGTACGGTGGTGGGAATCGATCGTTCGCCTGCCTCCATCGCCCTTGCGCGACAGCGGGCGCAAGAATTAGGACTGACAAACCTGCGCTTCGAATGTCTGGATATGGATCAGCACGAGCTGGGCGGCCACTATGATTTGATCGTCGCCACGCATACGCTGCTCCAGGCCGAGCAAGACCCGGGACTTCCCAGTTGCAACTGGCAGGATTTCACCCGAGCCTTGGATGCTCAGGCTCAATTGGATTTTGAGCGGCGGACCGGGGTGGGGCTACGGTTGGATCGGCTTCGCGACGTGCTGGCCGCAAATGGTCGAGTGATCGTGTTTGAAAAAACCAGGCAACTCGCGCGGCGTATTCCCTTTCAACGGGCCCTCGCAGCACGCGGTCTGCAGTTGCTCGTGCTACCGGAGCCGATACGGTATCGTTCGATAGAAGAGGTCACGGATGACGGACCGCTGTATGTGATGGGAGTGACTGCTCCCCGGCACGTGCTGTGTTGGGATGAATCACCCGAACCGGATGGGGGCCAGCCTTGTGATCTGGACGCGCTTCGCTCGGTTCAGGTCCAGGGTGATCAGCCGTTGTACGAAAACCATGGGACTTCGGCGCACCAGGCCTGGCTGGATCTTTCCGCAAAACAGGTGGTGGCGCAGGTCACTAGAAAAGAGACGGACGGACGGCAGTTGCATGTGGAGTGGGGACGGGCAGGTGAGTTCGTTTATCTCTATTGCGCCAATACGTTCGATCAGCGCCAATTGGTCGTGGTCAACCAGGCTCGATCCGCCATGGTGGAAACCTACTACAAGGAAATCATCGGCGAGCAGTCCACGAACGAACAGGGGACGGTGCGATGAACGATCCGCATGAGCATTCAGACGTCTCTCTCCGGGTCCCGTTAGAAGTGGTCGGACTCGTGCCGGCTGCTGGAATGGCAACACGTCTCCAACCGTTCCCGTGTAGCAAGGAAGTTTTTCCGGTCGGCTTCGCAGTGGATGAGAAGACCGGGATGCCCCGCCCGAAAGTGGCCGCGCAGTACTTACTGGACAAATTCAGGACGGCCGGAATCACGAACGCCTACCTTGTGATCAAAGACGGCAAATGGGACATCCCCAACTATTTTCGGGACGGCAATCTGGTCGGTCTGTCACTGGCCTATCTCGTGATCGGCGGATCGCTGGGGCCGCCTGATACCCTGGACCGCGCCTATCCGTTCATCGAACAGAAACGCGTGGCTTTTGGTTTCCCCGATATTCTGTTCGGACCGGATAATGCCTATCGACAGCTGATCGAACGCCAAGAGCGGACAGGGGCGGACCTCGTGCTCGGTTTGCATGAGATTGAAGACACGCGGGTGTGGGACATGGTGGACTGTGATAAGGACGGACGCGTCCGCGATCTCGTCATGAAACCGGTTTCGACGACTCTGACTCACGGCTGGTGTTGCGCAGTCTGGACGCCGGTGTTCTCAGAGTTTCTCCACCGCTTCCTCCGGGCCGATGAGACGAAGCGGAACCTCAGCCGCCTCGCGAATACGGCCAACGATCCGGGCGGAGATTTAGCCGTGGGCGTCGTCTTACAAGCCGCGCTCAAGGCAGGAATCGCGGTGCAGAGCGTGAAATTCCCCGGCGAGTCTTCCCTCGATATCGGTACGCCGGAGAACCTAGTCAAAGCGGTTCGGGAGTCTTTTCTGCCGACCAGAAGCTGATGCACCGTTGTTCGCGCACCGGTCTGCCCGTGGGTGCTCCACTGCATGTCGATCAGGTTGCACCGGCAGATGGTCCATCCCTATGGCTGGTCGAGTCTCGCTCCAGCGCGGGTACTGGGGCGCGTACGCCCATCAATGAATGAAGACGGGCACGTACTACAGTGTGATCATCGACCCGCCAGACGCAGGACGATTCGAGTGGTCTCACCCTGACCACGGCTTCCTTTCTTGCTCAGCCTCCATAAAAGAGCTTCCGGCACTCCAGGAGAAGGTAGACCGGCCGCGTATGCTTCTCTTTCTTGTCGGGAATATGGCCGATCGCGGCCCCGGTCACGATCATCCCTGGAGGGCACTGCCAATCTTTACTGCCGACCAGCCCTCCTAATCCAAAGGCGTCCGGCACTCTGGGGCTCACCTGGATGGAGGCCGGATCTTTTCCCTTGGCTCCGTTTTCGTATATATCCGCCGCAGTGGCATGTTCGAGGCCTACCTGAAGGAGGCTCTGTTGAAGCTGCAACTTGTTGTAGACTTCATGCAGACCCATGACGAGTCGATTCATCGGCGCCGTGGTTTCAAAGAGTGTGCCGTCTTTCTCGTAGTTAAACAGAAACGGGCTCTTCTCCGAACGAGAGCCGACCGTGCCGTCGGGCTCCAATCCCCGGCAGGAGAACCGGAAGGATTTCCACGTGCGGTTGTTGACTTCATTAATAGACAGCCCGTGCAGCACTCCATACGTAAACATCTCCAGGCAGGAAAAAAACGGGCTTTCCACGACCTTATCTTTCGCATAATCCAGATCGTTGCAGGCCATCCACACGGAGCCGACGAGTCCCGGATAGGGCAGATTCTTGGGCACGCAGCCGGCGATGACATAGGTCCGGAAATCGTTCCAGGTATATTGGGGATCGTGACCATCCAACGGGTGGGAGGCGATGAGATATCCGCTTCCCGGTCGAACGGCGCCGGTTGCGGCCCAAGGGGAGGAAACCGGCAGAAGAAGCGCGGTACTCAATATCATCACAAGCTGTGCGCGTCGTGCAACGGTCCGTAGGGTCATTGGATAGTCCTCTTTCTGGTACGGAGCACATGATGAAACCCTCCCGCCAAGGGTTCCTAGAAATGCGTAGTTGCTCCGACGGGTTCACGCGATTGACGGTGGAGGCTGGCGCTGCAGCGTGTCCTGCCACGCGGGGAGACCAATCACGACGTTGGTGTACCGATACCCAAGCCCCGGTCACCTCTATCTTCGGTCTGAACGGGGCGCGCCCAGTCGCGGCCGCAGCCGCGTCCCTCGACCGTCTCGAATTCCGGCTAGGGATAGGCGGCGAGAATCTGTTGGGCCGCCTGCAACCGTTCCTGCCCCTCCTTGTCCTTGAATTGCTTCCGGCAGTTCGCACAAAACGTGAGCCGGCCGGCGATGGACTCGATTTTCCGATCAACGTTGTAGAAGAGCGGGCAATCGGATGGTCCGACCCGCCGGGGATGCGGCGGGATTCCCGCAATGACCGCCGCGGCCAGGTGAGCCATCATCCGTTCGACCGTGAACTCCCGCTCGTTCAGTTGTTCCAACAACCCGAACGTCGAGGTGACGATGATCGGGTCCCGCCGCCAATAGTACAGATGTCTCGTCCGCGCGTCCTTCATCGGAAAATTGATCATGCAGACGAGCGCATCGACGCCCAATTCTGTGGGTTTGTCCTTCAAACGGTCATACAGGGTTTCGGCCACCACAAATGCCTGGTCTTTATCCTGCTCCCGCCGCCAGATTCCAATCGGGGCAGGAAAGGATACGGTCTCGAAGGCGTATTGGTCCTGGGCCTTGGTGAGACGCTCGCAGATTTCCGGAAGGTGGGGAATCATGCGATGCGCGTTCCAAATCCCGATCTTGGTCCGGTCTTCCACCGCGCGTCGCCGCCGGCGTACTGCCGCGCTCCTGGTCCGCTCATAATCGGCTGCCGTGCGCGGCAGGCAGAGCCGTTGCGCAGGATTGCGCGCGAAGACGACGGGCACTGCCCAGTCGATGGCTTCTCCTGCGATCGAGTAGTTGACCGACACGCGCGCTTCGCGGGCCGCATCGCCGATGGTGTGCCCCATGGCCAGGGCCCAGTAAAAATGGCGGGAGAAGGCCGTTGCGGACACATCCAGCACCGGATACTGGTTGGCGACGACGGCAGGCACTCCGCCGGCAATGAGGGCTTGGGCCACGCCGCGACTAAAATCCTGCCGCCCGCCACGGCCCGTTTCACAGGCGTTCAAGCAGACCAGACGAATGCCGCGGCGGCAGACGATCTGGCGCAGCGTGGAAGAATCCAACCGCCGTTCGCCGCCGTCCTGATTCTCGAAGATCAGATACCCGCAGTCGGTCTGTTCGTTATATTCCCCATGGCCGATAAAGTGCAGAATGTCGATCGGGGCCGTAGCGGATTCCAGGGTCCGGTGCAACAGTTCCGGGGTCGCGTCGAGCAACAGGTCGACGTCGGCCAGCCCTGCATCGAGCAGGCGGCGGAATCCGCTGCGGATCACATCGGCCTCTTCCTCCACCGACAGGGTGCCGAGTCCCAACGGTTGGGCGACCACAACGAGGATGCGCATGGTGGGCCGAGCGGGAATGCGTTCGGCTGGAATAGCGGTGAGCACATTGCGCGTGAAATTGACTTCTTCCAGCGCGAGAAATGTTCGCCGATCGGGGTCGTAAATGAATTCCCACGACTGGTCGGCGATCCAGCCGATGTCGGAGGTAAAGATCAGGTTGAGCCGTTGGCTGACCTGCTCCGATCGCGCGGCGTCGTAGAGGCGCCGGACTTGTCCAGGAAAGAGGGCCGTGAAGAGTGCGCTGCCCATCTGCTGCAGTGCCGTCTCGTCCGGCAGTTGCGGGTAGGCGGGGTCGCCATTGATATACCCTTGAATGTGCGCCTGTCCGGCCTTGATCCGATCCCACTGCGTCGGCGCATGCTCCCTGGCGGAGCGGGCTGTCGTCGCAGCAGTTGTGTTCGCTCCTCCGGTGTGCAGGTGTTCCATGACGCGGGCGTTCCGGAAGGTAGCAATGAGCTGGGCTATCTCAGCGCCCTCTTTGGGAGAGATCAAGGCAATATGAAACACATCATCCGGCTCGGGATAGGGCGCGAGGGCGGTGACAGGTGGAGTTACCTGTATGGCCGGAAGTGCCGGCTTGATTGCGGGCGGTTCCTCGCGACGCCTGGCTGGACTGCCGGCTGACGGTGGTTCCATGAGCGCGGCGCCTCGTCGCCGGCCGGACGGCAGGTCGTGATCGATGTTGATCGGGGTAACCGGCTGAGCTTCCCCGCGCAATGCGCGGACCAGAAAATCCACTGTGCCGGGATCCTCAAAGAAGTTCACATGGTTCACGGGCTGCTGCTGAGGCAGGTTGCCCCCCAACCCGAAACATCCGATGCGGTCTCCAGGAATGGCGGCGGCGCCGGTTCCAGGATCCACCCGCCAGCCTCCCTCGGTCGGCACCACGAGATCGTTCGCAGTTGGAAAAAAGAGATCCGCCCCCGTATCGATCATCCGTTGGAGGAACCCGGCATCCGGTTCGAAATTCGCCACCAGGGCTGAATAGGCCTGGCCGGGCGGGCCCGGCGCCGCCTGTAATGCCTGGATGATGTTGCCGTTGTTATCCATCGAGGCAAGGCCAGGCAAGCTGCCGACCAGGCGTCGCGCGATCCAGGACAGGGCTTCGCTTACGAATTCCACGCCGGTGGTGAAGGGATTGGCGGGGAATATTTCCAGTACGTTGGAAAGCCAGTTGGTGTATTGAGTCACATGGTCCGGTGAGGCGAGGGGGGTGCCTCCGTTCGGACTTGCCACCAGCACCGCGCGGCCGACTGCGAAGCGATCAGCCAATTCAGGGAAACGGTCGCGACGTTCGACCAGATGCCGCAGCACCAGTCCTCCGCGTGAATGCGTAATCACGTCGAACGTAGTGGTGCGATCGGGCAGGGCGTCGAGCAGCATGCGCACGTTTTCTTCCGGCGTACGGCTGAGGGTAAAGTGGTCGAACCCATAGATGCGGTTACCGTAAATCTCTTGCAACTCCTCAAAGAATGTCCTGCCGTTACTGCCGAGGGTCCTGGCTAATCCGTTGAAGGCGGCGGTCGTACTGGAAAAAGTGCCGTGTAAAAACAGGAGATTGCGTCCGGTGGAACTCAGTGATCCCAAGTCAGCGGCAGGCAGCACCTGTTGGCGGCTGAGACCGTCGGCCGTGACAGAGAGCCATCCTTCCCGGCGCCTTTTGAATTTCCAGGAGGCGGTTTCCCACAAGAGGGCCAGTTTGGCGAGCGCATAGTCGGCGATTTTGCCGGCGACTTTCAGGACGACGGCCTTGATGGCAGCGCTGATGAACCCGCGGCGTCCGCTTGGTTCGGCGAGGGGCGCGGCCGGAACGGGAATCGAAAACCGGTAGAGGGTTCGTGCGCTCCTCCGCCTGCCGCGCCGAGCCGGTTCGCTCGGCATATGGAAGCGGATCGCTCCGGACGCATAACGCGTCATGACGACGTAGACGTCCTCCGGTCCGCCTTCGACATCCAGTGTGAGGGGGGCCGATGCTGCCTCGCCTCGTCTGGTCTTGGGTGTGGCCGTGAGGGTTTGCTCGACCTGCCAGCGTTTGGTCGCGGTGAGATTCATCAGAAACGGATCCGGCGCTTCAGCCGCCGCCCGTCGTCCTCCTCGAGCCTGCTCTGCTGTACGAACGTCCCACCCCTCTGATGCCGACCAGCTCACCGTGCCGGATTTCATGTGCGCCATGATGTGCTCCTGATGCGTTCGTTGCGATTGATGACGCCCGATTGTGCGATCGTTTCTCGATAACGGATGGTTGACTCGCCGTTCGTCTCGCGTGAAGCGAATCTCGTTCCGGATTCGCAGGCGAAGGACGTGTCACGTTTCACGAGTGACGAAGATAGCTCGCCGCGCTTATCCCACAACCGGAGCAATCAGGCAAGGGGTTCGTTGAGGAACAGGGGGAAATACTGGTATTAGATTGCGAGAAGCGGGAGGATGGTGAGTCTATTCTCGTCAATAATTGCGCGGATTAGAAGCCGAGTGCTTTCTCCAGATCGGCCTGCTCTTTCTTGAAGGTTTTCTTGCGCCCTTCTTCGGCCTGTGTTTGGCGTTGTTCGGTCTGCTTCTGGACAGCTTCGGCTTGCTTGTCATGGCCGGCCATGGCGTAAAACTCCGCCGCAATCTCGCCTTCACCCTTCGCCTCGTGGCGTTTCGCCAGGGCTAGCGCCTTCTCGCGCACCTTTTTGACGCCGTCCGGACGGTCCGCCTGTTCGTAATAGGAGACGGCTAGGCGGAGGAGCTTTCTGCCCTCTTCTGTGGCGAGGGTATCACCGCGTTGGGCGGCCCGGGCACGAATCCGGTCATCGCCCGCCTTGGCATAGTAGGCCCAGTCCCGCGCCCTCCCCAGTTCCTGGAGCGAATCCCTGGTGAACGAAGCAAAACGCTTTTCTTCTTCTAAGAGGGCTTTCTCGACGTTCTTGAGGGCGTGGGCGCGCATCGCCTGTTCCTGTGCCTTGTCGTTCTGCCGAGAGAAATAGTCGATCGCGTGGCTCACTGTGTTGATGTCGTCGGGTTTGGTCTCGACGAGCCTGCGTTGTATGCGGCCGGCGTCGGCAGGGGTCTGCGCGCGAACGTACCACTCAAACGCCTCCGTCAGGTTTCCCTTCTTTTCGTCCTCTGCTCCGATGGTCTTTGCGGTGCGTTGCTTCAACCCGTCATGCCGTGTGTAATCGCTCACACAGTCGCTGTCCGCTTTTGTTGCGGCGGCATAGGCCTCGCGTGGTTTTCCATTCCGTTCAAGATCCTCCGCCTTCTTCAAGTGCGCGTCCGCGGCTGCCCGCAGGGTCTTCTCAGCACAGAGGGAATCCGCCCAGACCGGCATACTCCAAAGCCCCATGGCACTGACGAGAACAAGATGCAGGGACCTGATTCCTGTCACGAGAGCCTCCTTAGCGTCCCATCATCCCCTTCAGCATATCCATGCCCATGCCGCCCATATCCAGTTTTTCAAACCCCTTAGGAATTTCGAACAGCTCGGCTGGTTGTTTGCCGATCTGAATGTGGGTCTGTTCCATTTTGAAGCGTGCTTTCTGTCCCTTCTCGACCGCTAGGGCGTCGATCTTGGCCAGAATGCCTTCTTTCGTGGTCCACATGAAACCGCCCATCTTCGTGCCGTCGTTGCTGGTCATGATGATCTTGCTCTTGTTCATGACGATCCCATTCACCGTTTCCTCTCCCAGGGCCGTCTGTTCGATCTGGTAACCGGACAGATCGGATTTATCCTGCGATGGCTTATTGGCCGGCGCTTCCATGTACATTTTTTCTTCCGGCATGAGTGTCCAGCTGACCTGTTTGTCATAACGCGTGATCATCATCATGACCGAGCCGCCTTGTGCCATGTCGCGTCGCTCTTTGGTCGGTGTCGAATAGATACGGCTTTTGATGGCCCCTTCCTCAGACTCGATGATCTGGTCGGCCGAATACTCGACATTGACGCGGTCAGCCGCCGGCGCCGGTCCCGCGAGTGACAGCGTCACAGCGGTCAGAGCAAGGGACAAAACGAATCTGGTTGACATGGCGGGCATCTCCTTGAGCAATGAATGTGGGGCGGACACGGTCACCTGTCGCATAGATGCGGACCATCGGAACAGAGGTGTGAATTGGACGGAAGGGTACGCCAGGCGAGGGGGCCTGTCAATTCTCGCGATACGCAGCAGGATGGCGGATGGGGGCCTTAAGGATTCGGGCGTCGCGCGCGCGGGAAGGTAACGGCGTTCAACCAGCTGAAGAGGGGCCTGGACGGTCTTGGTCGTGCGGTGATCGGGCGAATGTCCGGCACGGTGTCGCGCTGGTTGGAAGGGAGTGCCAAGGCCGCTGGCTGCTGCGGGGATCGGCAGTCGTCGTTCCGAGAAGCCAGGCGCGAGAGCGGAACGGATTGTTTGGGGAGGCGGTCTGCCAGGCGCGCCCCGATTCTGACCATGGGGGCCTCGATCAGATGATAGAGAGCAATCGGGAGACCTACGCTGAGAGCGATCAAGGTCGCATAGCGCACTGCCGGGAGAGAGTGCTTCAGCACGACGAAGGCTGTCCATTGCGCAGGAGATGGGTCAGATAGATTCCATAAGAATAACGCGCAATCAATGCGGCGCCTTTGCGTATTGCCGGAAGCGCCGACGACCGGGTTGGGGTACGCCTTATTGCGCGTCGAGATGTCAACCCTTTAGCCCACATTTTAATGTAGGCACTATGGCGCCGTATCATTCTGAGGCGGGATGGATGGAGGTGGCGTTCACGTGTGAATACGCAGTCATGCGGGATGGTTGGTTCTGCCGGTGTTCAGTCGCCTGTGCCGAACGGTTCCTTATCGACGGTCATATTGTGGAGCCAGATATACACGGTTTTCTCGACGTCTCTAGGGCGCATGGTCGCACTCGCTGCACTGTGTTATAAGAGCCCGTCATGCAGACGGCTGTACTGGAACTGTATACACTTGCGCAGCGGACTGTATCGGATCGCATACAACGAGAGGGGCGGTGAAAATCTATCCTGCACGGTCGAGAGTCATCTGCTACATCCAAGTTTCGTGAAGAGTCCTCCTGATCTGCTCCAGTGCGTTCTGGAACTCCGCGGTCTCAGAAGTTGGTTCGCGCGAAGTCGATGTATCCGCGTTCGACATTCGTGCTGACAAGTTCCACCCGCAGAGTATCGCCGACGTCCAGCCCGATCACGCTTCCGCTCAGTTTCCCTTCAACCGGCGGTTCAAGCAGCCGCACCCAGGTGCCCTTGTCGGACAGGCCGGTCACGATGGCCTCGAACCGTTCTCCGATTCGAGGCTCCAGCAGCAGCGCCGCTGCGGATTTTCTGAGTTGCCGTTCCACCCGTTCGGCATCATCTTCCTTCTCTGTGCAGTAGCTGGCCAGGTATTCCAGTTCGTCCGGGCGGTAGGGCGCAGATGCGCCGGCCAGCGCCGCCTTGAGCAATCGCTGTGTGACGAGATCGGGATACCGGCGGTTGGGTGCGGTGGAATGGGTATAGCCTTTCACGGCCAGGCCGAAATGTTCAGGTGCACCGCCCTTCGAGTGATCGAGCACATATTCGCCCCGGCCGATGAGTTTCACGATCGCCAACGAAAGATCCGGAAAGCGGAGCGGGTCGGCGTCACGACGTCTGAGGAGAAACACTTCCAGCGCCTGCGCATCAGGCTGCGGAGGCAAGGCCTCGCCACAACTCGCGGCCAGATCAACGATTCGCTGCCAGCGCTCCGGGGAGCGGAGGATACGCCGGAACGAGGGGATGCCTTTACGCTTGAGATAGGCGGCGGTCGCCTGGTTGGCGGCGATCATGCAATCTTCGATCAGCTCCTTCGCACGATTTTTCTGTTCGACCGCGATGCCCGTCAGGGTATCGCCGTCAAACACGGCGCGCGGCTCGATGGTTTCGAGACTCAGCGCTCCCTGCTGATGACGTCGCGCTTTGAGCTGTTGCGCCACGCGATCCTGAAGACGCAGCTGCGCCTCGAGGCCCGGCACGTCCCTGACGCCGTCCGGTACAGGACCTATTCTCGCCAGCCAAGCGGCGACACTGTTATAGGCGAGCTTGGCGTGGTTGTGAACCAGTGCGCGATAGTGTGACGCGCGACTCACCTTTCCATTTTCGGCGATGATGAGTTCCACCACAACCGCCAGCCGATCCTGGTGTTCGCGGAGCGAAGTCAGATCGTGGGAAAGCGGTTCGGGCAGCATGGGGAAAATATCCCCCGAGGTATAGACCGAGGTCGTGTTGTGGCGCGCGTGGATATCGATAGCAGAATCTTTGGGGACAAGCGCATCGACGTCGGCAATCGCCACCAACAGGGTGACCGAGTGATCCGGATGTTCGGTGGCCACGGTGATCTGATCCAGGTCGAGAGAGTCATCGTTGTCGATGGAGACCCACAGCAGATCGCGGAGGTCTTGCACATCCGGCCCGTGGTCGACTGCCGCCTGGCGGATCTGGGCGAGCTCAGCCATGGCTTTGGCGGAGAAGTCCGGCCACAGTCCGCGATCGATCATGGCGTGTCGGGCAAGACGTTTAAGGTCGATGCGATGATTGGGCATGAGGTCCTCGCATTGATCTGTCCAGAAGGCGATGGACGTGAATGGCGACCGTAGGAATAGCTATAACACGTATCAGTCAGAGGGTGGGGGTGAGTCACTGATACTCGACGGTCAGCGCGTCAGGGAACAGGGGTATGGTGAAACGGGAGGGGTGAGGCCGTGTTCGTTATCCCATCGCGGCCCAGATTTTCTGGGCGTTCTCGCCGGTAAAGGTCATGTCATCCTGCGCCGAGGAACTGCGCTCAAAGTACAGGTGCAGCAAGCCGCCGCCAAAATGCGCCTCTCGCACCAGGTCAAGGTTAATGGCGACTTCACCGGACCGTTCCTCATCCTTCACTTTCACGAATCGCATGATGGTTCCTCTCCTGGTGTGCGGCGATGGCGGTAGGTGCACCATGTCTGCAGGACCAGCATACCCCAGGCCGGTAAAAAGTGTGAGCAAAGGCCGGAAATGTGTGTGCACAAGACTCCTCCCGCAGGAGCCTTTGTCCTGGCAGTTACAAGCGGCCCTGCTCGATCTCATTCAGATAGTGGAATTCCGGTGTGTTGACGCCTGCGTTGCATCTGATCTCCACCAGCTCCGGAGACTCGAAGAAGCGCCGCGCCTTGGCAAGGGACGACCATTCCGAGAAATGAACGATACGGTTGGCATCGGTCTCATGGCGCAGGAGCTGGTATTGAATTTCTTCGGCCTGTTTTCCGATTCCTGCCGCCTGGTCAAAAATCCTCTTCCATGCCGGATAGGCTTCGACTTCGTGAATAATCAATTCGTGCGGCACGCAAGATCCCGACCTATTCGCAGAAACGGTTTGTGATGAGAAACATCCGCGGCGAGTGTACTCCATCAAGGGACGGAAGATTCATCGGTGGCCTTTCCCTGCCGCAAATGCAATAGAAGTTTGTGTCAAATGCCCCTCCTGCTAGAGTGATGTGAAGGCCAGCGCATCCCTATTTACCCGTCACACAGTAAGGAGCTTATATGGCAGACCTCTTTGCAAAACATCCAAATACCGTCAAGGACATCATTGTTGCCGAGACGATCTGTCCGCTGCACCAGGAACCGGTGAAGGTCAGTTTCGAGATGAACGGGGTGCAGGGGAAGCTGACCGTGCGGGAGCAATGTTCCATTCTGCATATGGGCGAGAAGTGCAACGAGGCCTGCCGGAGCAATCCTGAAATTCTCCAGGCCGTCCACCAAAAGATGGAAGCATTCAGGGAAGAATCGGCGAGGGAAATTCCGATCATCTCGACGCCGTAGTGGTCTGTCAGGGCGATGGTCCTGCGACACCGGTAGAAGTGTTGTGCGTCGCGGAACGTTTCCCAGCCGTCTTCGCGCGTGATGCGAGGGCGGCCGTTCTCCCTCCTGCCGCTCCTGTCACCTCAACCACGACTGACTCGGTCATTCCGATCCTCTAGCCTCGCTATTGGTGCTGCAGGGCTGTCCCATCCCGCTGTCATGCGGGCCACGAGCTGATCGAGCGCCTTCCCCGCAGCCTTCCTGGAGACCCATTGCTGCATGCTGCTTGGGCTGTCCTGTTTATTCCGTTGGATATATTCAATTGATCGAGGCGGCCGTTCGCGGATCGCGCCCGGTTTCATCTGCCTGGTTCGGCGCGTGAGGTATTAGGCACGCCTGCAGTTGCCGAAGGCTTGAGGATGGCGCATCAGTTTGGCATGATGCGGCAGCCATCCGGATTGACGAGGCAGGCCAAGGAGACACCTATACCCGATAGGGTACATGTGCAAGGTATCCCGCGGCTCTTCTGGGCCCTCATGGCATCGTGTGAACTTTCGCTGCTTGCCCCGATCATGCATGATTTGATCTACCGGTCCGGAGGCAGGGTGATTCTGCCTCACGGCGAGGTGACGCCGGCCGGCAAGATATTCGAGCGGAAAGAAGCCGACGATCTGTTTCCGGAATTGATGACTCGCGCCACGGGATGCTAGCTTAGATGACTCAGGAGAGTGGGAATGCCGAGGAGGGGACGCATTGCTCGGATCGTTTTCGCACGGATCGGTGTGAGCGAAACCGCTCGCTACCAAGTGCGACGGTCACAATTTCTAGAGAGGGCAGGGTTCGGTCATTTCAGGAAGATCGCGCAGCCTCATGAGTCTTCATCTGGCATGGCATAAAATGTGCTGCTGCTTATTTGCACGGGAGGCCGGTTCTCGACATGTTCAGGTGTCATTCTCGCCAGCGATCTTGTGGGGTTCACGCGAGGGCGAAGAGCATGAAGATGTCTGCGATGCCGCTGTTGTGCGTCATTTTTCTGACGCCCGCGTTGAGCGAGGCCCGTTGCCGGACCCTTGGTGAGAGTGCCAGCCTCGGAAGCGAATACGGCACCTTTCCATTGTATCCGGCTGAACTGGTTGTGGAGGCCGGCCAGAAGCGCGAGAGTGTGGCTCTCCAATGGGTCGGGTATGGCATCGGTGTGCCGTTCTTCGTGGTGGCGATGCCGTTTGCCATGGTGGGGGCGGTTGCCGGTGCGGCATCCCATCCGTGGACGAAGTGCACGGAGTTGAATGGACGACTCGAGCCGGCGGAGGTTCACTTAGCCGGCGTGGAGCGGTAACACCTCTAGCCGTTCTCTACTCTGTCCCGACAAATCAATCGGCTCACAATTCTGCTCTGTTCCGGCCGAGCAGCAGGCTGTTATCAATGCGTGTTTCGGTGGCCGCTGGTCGAGTCGCTGGGCAGGGCTGTGTTGGAGACGGCTTTTGACTGGCTGCGGAATCTGGCCGGCGGCAGTGCGAATTCCCGTTTGAAGGCGCGGTTAAACGCCGGCTCCGACTCATAGCCGACATCAGCTGCAATCTGTGCCACGCTCTGGCTCGTCGATTTCAGCAGTTGCGCCCCGAGCTGAAGCCGCCAGCGAGTGAGGTAGGCGATGGGCGTTTCCGAAAGATAACGCCGGAACCGTTCCGCCAGCACCGAACGGGAAGTGCCGACTTCGCTCGCGAGGCTGGCAATTGTCCAAGGATCGGCTGGTTTGCGATGCAGTAGGGCCAGGGTTTTTCCCACCTTCGGATCGCGCAGGCCGGCGAGCCAGCCGCTCTGCTCCGGCGAAAGCCGCGCGATGTAGCGCCGCAGCGTTTCGATAAACAACACTTCCGATAGTTTCGCGATGACGGCTGCCCCGCCGGGGCCGGAGGCCTCCGCCTGGTCGACCGAAAACCGGAAGGTTTCTTCCAGCCATTGCCCCGCAGCATTGTCCCGTATATTGATTTTGATGATCGACGGGAGCCCCGCCAGAAAGATTTGGCTGAGTTGGATGTCGCAAGTCAGGTAGCCGCAGATCACTTTGGTGAGTTCCCCGCCTCCGCCGAATTGGGAGAGCATCCTCCCCTCGGCGAGAACCTGCTGCAGCTGCTTGGCGGTATCCACCGGCGTCACAGGAGAACCGTTGCCCATCAGGTGCGCCTCGCCTTGAGGAAACATAATGATGTCGCCGGCAACCAGGACTACGCCACCGTCGTCCCGTTCGAGGCGGGCGTAGCCGCGGCCTTCCGTAATGAGATGAAAAATAATCACACGTTTCGAATGGGAGGGCAGATACGACGCCATAGTGCAGGCGTCTGGCTCCCTGGCGCACCAAGGCGCAGAGAATTCGCCGTTGAAGAACACGGCCCCGTCGAGTTTGACGGCCTTAAGTAGTTCAGACAGCACGTCCATAGATGTTCCGGTCGGTAGGGTTCGTGCGTCGGCTGATAGCCCGGATGTTTGGATCAGGCACGGTCTAGCTTAGCACGCTCCTGATATGAGAACCAGCGTATTGGGACGCAGGAAGTCCCGTACCATCTAGTGAGGGCAGGTACCGGGCAGCCCAAAGCATCACGGCACAAACCACACATCGCAAGGAGGCAGACCATGATGACCGGCACGGTGGTATCGGAACTGGAACCCCGGAAGGCACGTCTTAGGACGATCCGGACGGCGGGTCAGCTGGTTCGGTAGCCGCGAGTGGCGTTTGTATGCTCTGTGGCCGATAGGCCCGCCAAAGAAACCAGGCGGACAGCAACGAGAGCACCACGAAGTTTGGAATCAGGATAGTGTGGGTGTTCCACTGCCAGCCGTCGAACCTCCAGTCGGAGAGGGGCCACAGAAAGGGTGTGGGGAAGAAGGCAAACGAATGGGTCGGGATGTCGACCAGCACGTGAAGTCCCCAGGAGGCGAGTTCCCAGACAGGGCGTTTTATCAGCAGTGTCACCACCGCAAAGACGCAGAGGAACACCACCAAGCTGTGAGTGACATCATACAGATGATGCACATAGATAGGGATCGTGGATTCAGGGGGAGTCCCGTGCCTGAAATCCGGCTTGGCGGATAATCCAAGCAGGGCGGCCACCCAGAGAATTCCGAATGAGAAAAGATCCGGTGCCAGCCCGAACACGAAGGCGAGCCAGAAACTCGCATGATTTTTGCGGCCGAACGCGAGCGCACCCCAGCGCCCGTGGGAGAAAATATCCATTGCGGTTCCTTGCCCCGACCTTGTGGCAGGTGCTGCACTGTCACGCGGCCGGACAATGAGAAAAACCTGGAACGATCTATCGTGACGCCATCGATCAAACACGATGAGAAGAAAAACGCGAATACAAAATTATGGAGGCCCCCTAAACCTCAATCATAACCCCCAGCCCGCAATCGACTCCGACCGGGATCTCGTTTCGTGCAGCATCCCCAACCACCTTGGTAGTTCCAAGGTGGATTGACTTCCTTGCGATGGTTGACTACGTTTTCACCGGTTTGTAGGGACGACATAGGGGCAGTGTCGGCGCGACTGCATGGGAGGATCGCTATGACCAGAAGGTTCGCTCGTTTCCACGTTGTGTTGATGGCAGGGCTGGCTTTATTCGGGTTGTCGGATAGGGCGCAGGCTGACTGTGTGGATGGTGTGCGGAATGCCACACCGGCGGAACTGACGTTCGCCGCACAGGGGAGCGCCGCGCTGGCGGCGGGGTTACCGGCGCCCATTGCGGATAGTGAGCGGCGAGGGGCTCCGTACGATTTCTCGCAGCAGCCGCGGCTATCGTTCTGTAAGGCCGACCGGGAGGGGGCCTTTTCGCTGAGCGTAAGCGGCGGGTATCTCTACAAGTTTCCCAAGTCCGAGGCCGATCGTCTGTATGCGGAGCGAAAACGTGTGGAAAAACAGATCGAAGAGCTGGAGAAACTTCCGCCGGAGAAGGAGACGGAGTACAAGCAGGTGCTCGCACAGATGCGCGCGGCCTATGATGCCGCCCCCCGCCGTAGTCGCAAGGATCCGCCGTTCACCCCGGAGCAGCAGGCTCAGGTGGATCATGCCAACAGCGAAGGCCGAAAACTCGAGGCCGCTGCCAACAAAGTCATTTCCGATCACAAGGCGACAATGCAGACGCAGACCGACCCCCTTCGCGCACAGGCGAAGCGGCTGGAAACGTTTCCGCAAGAACTCGCGGTACGTCTGGCGATCAATCTAGACCGCTTCCCTGAGGCCGGTGCCACCACGGCGACTTTCGGTCAGGCGAGCGCCGGTCGCAGCGCGGGCCTCGGCGTGTACAATGTGACCCTGATTGTTGAGGGCCCCGAAGGCGCCGCCCGGCAGGCCTTATTCGATGCGGTGGACAAGAATTATTTACAAGGTCTCGTGGGGCAGGCGCTGCCCGAGGTTGAGGCGTCGAAGGCCCGCGCGGCTCGTCTCTCCGCAGGCCCTCCCGCGCGACAGTAAGGCTGAACTTCGATTTCGACTGAGCGTCTGATTTCGCCTCTCATTCTGCCGCCGGAAGACCTGCGCATTTGAGCGATGTACGGCGGTATGTTGCAACCGCGATGACGATCAGCATGGCTGCGACTGCGAAGGTGCCCCGCATGCCGGCTGCAACGGCATCGGGAGGTGCCGTCGTGATGTCGACCGTCGACGCCGCCGCGGTAAACAGGGCGCCCATGACGGATGCGCCGGTGATCAGTCCGAGATTGCGGGACAGGTTGAGGAGGCCGGAAACGATGCCCCGCTGGTCCGGGCGAACATCCGTCATGACGGCCGTGTTGTTGGCGGTCTCGTCCTGCCAAGAAGCGCTTGAACGTCGTCAGTCCTTTTGCAGCAGCCACATATGTTCGGTCGCCGCACATTTCCCCTTGAGTCCACCGGGCACATCCGCGCTGGTGAGGAGCCGTAAACGATACCGGTGCGCATAGTGGCGACGGACCTCCTCGCTGCTGATTGAAAAAGGAGGGCCGTCCATCACGCGTTGGTCGTACTCATAACAAACGAGCAACTGCGGCGCGTGATCCGTCAGTTCCGTGATGTGCGTGGTGTATCGAATGCGCATGTCCGGAGGGAGGGCCACCAACGCCGCCCGGTCATACACCGCATCGACCAGGCCAAGCATCTTTCGCGTCACATGAAAAATATCGCCAACAAAGATGTCGAGATGGTCGGTGCTATACCGATCGATTCCATTGGCCTTCATGATTGTGGGTGTTACCCCGAGTTCAGCAAACAATTGCTTAATGGCGACTCTGCTTAATTCGGCTCCGACAACACGGCAGCCCTTGGACAGGAGCCAAGGAATGTCCAGCGTCTTGCCGCACAAAGGCACAAACACACGGCTGCCTTCCGGCAGTGCCAACTCATGGAAATGCTGCACCAGCAGCGGGTTGGCTTCACTCTTGTGGAAGCCGATCTCATTCTTTTCCCATCTCTCATGCCAGAATTGCGGCTCCATAGTCGGCGACCTTTCTGTTAAGTGACTCGCAGGCTCCCTGTTCCAGTGGATCACGCCTCAAATTGTGGGAAGTATAGCCTTCTAGACGACATGGCGGAAGGCGCATCATGTGCATGTTATTCGTGCGTGAGACGCCACATCACGGTCAAGCTGTGGTATGGTCGGCGCATGCCCACACCGGATCTCAATCTGCTGCTCACCCTGGATGTCTTACTGGCGGAAGGCAGTGTGGCTCGCGCTGCCAGACGGCTGCGCCTGAGCCCGTCGGCGATGAGTTGAGCGCTGGCGCGACTGCGCGAGACGACGGGCGATCCACTGCTGGTCAGGGCCGGGCGCGGGCTTGTGCCCACACCTCGAGCGGTCGAACTTCGCGAGCGGGTCGGTCAGGTCGTGCAGGAAGGGCAAGCGATGCTGCGCCCTACGGAGAGGCTCGATCTTCAACAACTCGTCCGGACGTTCACGCTGCGGACCAGCGAAGGCTTCGTGGAAAACTTTGGGCCGGATCTCATTGCGCGTGTGGGCAAGGACGCTCCCGGCGTGCGGCTGCACTTCCTGCAGAAGGCCAATAAAGACAGCGCTCCGCTTCGCGACGGCATTGTCGATCTTGAAACCGGGGTGGTCGAGAAGACGACTGCGCAGGAGCTGCGTGTTCAAGCATTGTTCCGGGATCGTCTCATCGGCGTCGTGCGAACGGGGCACCCGCTGGCCAAGGGCAAGGTCACGCCTTCCCGGTATGCCGCGGGCAACCATATCGCTGTCTCTCGGCAGGGGCTTGAGAAGGGGCCGATCGAGGACGCGTTGCAGAGGCTCGGGCTGCAGCGAGAGGTTGTCACGATCGTCGGCGGCTTCGCGACGGCGCTCGCGCTCGCCCGGGCCTCCGACCTGATCGCCACGGTTTCGGAACGACATACTGGAATCTTGCGCGCCGGACTGCAGAGTTTTTCGCTCCCGGTCTCCACGCCTGAATTCACGGTGTCATTGCTCTGGCATCCGCGTTTAGACGCCGATCTTGCGCATCGCTGGCTGCGCGGCCTTATCCGGCAAATCTGCGCGGCGGCGCGTTGACGGCGACGATCTGCTGCCGTCCGTCTGTGACGAAGCAGGTTGAACGATCAGCCTTCGAGGACTGGAGGGCAGGGCGTACATTCATCCCGATCACGCGTTCTCCTTTTCCATGGAGGCAATGAAGGAATCCGCTTCTTGAATGGACGCGTTCAGGTCCTTGATCAACGAGTCGATGTTCCCTTCCACTGTGGTCAATTCACTTTTGAGCGACGCGATGGCCTGCGCGTTCAGATTGTGCTTCAGAAACAGGACATGGTCTTTCAGCTTCGCAAGGACCGGGTCCATCTTCGCTTCCGCGCGTTTCATGGCTTTGATCAATTGCGCATACTGGCTGCGCGTTTGCGTGAGTTGCTTTTGGCTTTTCTGGCGCAACGCGGCGTTGGAATACTGCTTCAGCTCACCCTCCCATTCCTTGAAAAGGGCTTCAGATACATCCTCCACCGACGCGATGCGATTACGAACAGCCTGTGCCCGCTTGTCGCTCTGTTGATATTCATCGTTCAACACATCGTACTTGTCCTGCAATTCGCCGCCCTGGACATTCAACGTTTTGGTAAAGCGATCGAGCGCCGACTTGAATTGTTCTTTCGCGTCCTGTTGGGCGTCACGAGCTTTTTTCACATCGCTGACCATCAGGTCGCGCTTGTGGTAACCCAGCTTTTCCATCGTTTCATAGTAGGCGGTCTGGCAGCCGGCGCCAGTGAGGCTGAAGAGGACGATTCCACAAGTCAGCGCGAGAGAAACGAGTCGGTGAAGACCGAAAGGAAACCGAAAGTTCATGATGCCATCCTTGTTAGACGGTTTATTCGGCGGCATGCCCAGCCGAACGCTGAGTGTCACCGCCAATGTCTGTGACTGCCATTCAAACTGAGCCGGTCGATTGAGGCGGATTGCCGCCCGACGCTACTCTAGCAGACCGATCCTGCTGGTTCCATTCGTACCTGCGCCGCATAGATGCGTCGCCTAGACATCAGAGTCTGAATCCTGGCATCCTGCGAAGATCTATCTGTTATGAAGTCTCTCGCCGGGCGAGATGCTTTTCCTAATAGAAAGGAGCCAGGAACATGCCGACCAACACCGTCCGTCTTCACCGTGTGCTTCGCTCAACTCCAGAGCGCATCTATCGGGCATTCCTCGATGCAGATGCGATGGCGAAATGGCTGCCGCCGAACGGGTTTACCGGAAGAGTCCATCACATGGACGCCAAGGTGGGCGGCACCTTTAAAATGTCGTTCACGAATTTCACCACAGGCAAGAGCCACTCTTTCGGCGGGAAATATCTGGAACTTTCCCCGTACGAGCGGATTCGTTATACGGATACCTTCGACGACCCGAATCTGCCGGGAGAGATGCACGTGACGATTACCTTGAAAAAGGTGTCGTGCGGCACCGAGATGACCGCCGTACAAGAAGGGATTCCGGAGGTGATCCCCGTGGAAGCCTGCTATCTCGGTTGGCAGGAATCGCTGACCCTGCTGACGAATCTGGTCGAGGCGGAGATTCCCGAGTAGCCCATCACGCTTCCACCGGCAGTTCGTCCGACGGCACGTCGCGGATCTGAATCGAGTCAACCCGTTGCTGGGCCAGCACGTCCGAAATAATCACGACCTTATCGCCGACCCGAAACTGTTCACGGTCCTTGAGAATCCGAAACGCTGTTTGCAAAGTTTTTTCAGGGTCCGAGCTGAAATCGATCTTGAAGGGAAAGACCCCGCGGTTGAGCATCATGGTCCGCCGGGGTTGGCTCATGTTGGTAAAGGCGTAGATGTTGGTCGCGAACGGACGGCAGTTGGCCACGAGATCGGCCATGAGCCCTCGCCTGGTGATCACGACGATGCCCTTGGCCTTGACCCCCTCGGCGAGCTGAACGGCGGCCGCCGCCAGTTGCTGCTTGTTCCCCGCATCGCGCAAGTGTTTCGCAAACTGTAATCCGGGTATCGTTTCGGATTTCAGCGCAATCCGGCGGAGGAACTCGACACACCGTACCGGATACTTTCCCACCGTCGTTTCCCCTGACAGCATGACGGCATCGGCTTCTTCGTAAATCGCATTGGCGACGTCGGTGACCTCTGCGCGGGTGGGATGCGGATTGTGGATCATGGACTCGAGGAGATGGGTCGCCACGATCACTCGTTTTCCGTACTCGGCGCACAATCGCACGATCGTGCGCTGGACATTCGGCAGATCTTCTAGGTTGATCTCCACTCCCAGATCTCCGCGCGCGACCATAATGCCGTCCGATTCCTTGATGATGGCTTCCAGGTTCCGGACCCCTTCCTGATCCTCGATCTTCGCGACGATCTTCACCCTTCCGACCTTGTCGCCCATGAGCGCCTTGAGTTGTTGAATATCACCGGCCTCGCGCACAAACGAGAGGGCGATGAAGTCCACATCCCGCTCCAGGCCGAAGAGGATATCCTTGCTGTCCTTTTGCGTGATGGCCGGGAGATTGACGCGGACGCCCGGCAGATTGACGTGGCGCTTGCTCTTCAAGAGCCCGCCGTCCAGAACACGACATCGCATGTGGCGCTCGTGTTTCTCCAGCACTTCGAAATTGATCAGCCCGTTGTCCACGGTGATCCTGTCCCCGACATTGACCGCCTCCAGTAAGTCCGCATAGTTGATCTGGATGGAGCTCTCTTCAACATCCATCGGTCCGCGCGTCGTGACGGACACGATGTCGCCTTGCCGAAGATCGAGCTCGTTGGAGAGGTCCCCGGTACGGATTTCCGGGCCCTGCGTGTCCAGAAGGATGGAGATGGGAAACTTCACTTTTCGATTGAGGGTCTTGATGTGCTGGATGACCTTGGCGTGAGACTCGTGGTCGCCGTGAGACATGTTCAGACGAGCGATGCTCATGCCGGCGTCATACAGCTTCTGGAGCATCTCGTAGGAATCCGTGGCCGGGCCGATCGTGCAGATGATGCGGGTCTTTTGCATGTCGCTCCCTGGGGCAGTGACCGATCCCCGTTAGCCGAGATGTACGTTATCGACTGATGACGATTTCGTGCGGGGGTATGGGAAGAATCGGCGTCATTCTACTGGTTCTCGTCATCCTCGTCTATCCGTCGTGTAAGGGGGAGGGAAGACATGAAGTGCAAAGAAATCCGGACGATCGGACAAGCGGACTGCGGCTTGGCAGGCTGCTGATAAGAGAGCCAGACGCCCTGATAAGACTCGAAACGGCCTCTGTCTTATAGTGCGACCAGACAGGACGCAGCGGCGGAAGCCGGGACACAGAACACACACAGGAAGGAGAAGGCCATGACGACGAACACGATGGTGCCGGAGATGGACGGCCTGAAGACCCGTCTTAATATTATCTGGACGGCAGGGGACTACGATCGATTCTCGCGATATATGGAAGGCGGCGCAAGGGAGTTTTATGAGCGTCTTCAGATTGCGCCGGGCAGCAGACTGCTGGACGTGGGATGCGGCTCCGGACAACTCGCGTTGTTGGCCGCCAAGGATGGGGTGGAGGTGACGGGGGTGGACATCGCCGCCAATTGGGTCGAGCGGGCGCAAGCCCGAGCCCGCGCGGAAGGGGTGGCCGCCAGGTTCGAAGTCGCCGATGCCGAAGCCCTTCCGTATGAAGCGGCCAGTTTCGACATCGTCGCGAGCCTGATCGGCGCGATGTTTGCTCCGCGGCCCGATCTGGTGGCGAAGGAACTGTTGCGGGTCTGCGTTCCCGGAGGGACCCTCGCCATGGCCAACTGGACGGGGGAGGGATTCGTCGGACAGATGTTCAAGAATGTGGCGAAATTCATCGGGCCGTCGGGCATGCCGTCGCCGGTGCTCTGGGGCAACGAAGCCACGGTTCAAGAACGCCTTGGTCATGGATTATCCACGCTCAGCCTGATCAGGCGGCAGTATCTCTTCAGCTATCCGTTTCCTCCTTCGGAGGTCGTGGAATTCTTCCGTCTCTACTATGGACCGACCAACCGGGCTTTTGCCTCCCTCGATACCGAGGGGCAAGCGCACTTGCGCCGGGATCTGGAAACGCTCTGGGCTGCGCACAATCAAGCAGGGCCGGATTGCACGACGGTGTATGGCGAATATCTGGAAGTCATCGGCATTCGGGCGTAAGACCCGAATTGCTCACACAAAGGAGACTCACCATGACGAACGCGACCACAACCGAGATGGATCAGAAGACGAGCCTGTACGACTTGACGAATCTGGAGAAGATGAAGACTCTGGCGACACATGCCCCCGAAGCGATGAAGGCGTTCGTGGCGTTCGATCGGGCCGCGCTGGCAGCCGGCGTGATTCCGGTGAAGTACAAGGAATTGATGGCCATGGCTGTTGCGTTTACCACGCAATGTCCCTACTGCATCGAACTGCATACGAACAAGGCCAGGGAGTATGGCGCGTCGGAGGCGGAGATCGCCGAATCCGTGCTGGTGGCGGCGGCCTTGCGCGCAGGCGCAGCGATTACGCACGGGACCCATGCGATGAAAGTCATCTGAATGGGCAGGCGGGCCGAGAGAGTCGCCCGCCACGCTAAGATTGTTCACGCGGACACCAAGCCTATATCACGGCGCTGGGGAAAAGCATTCTGCACGTCGTGGATCTTAAGACGTTTCCCTACCGGCTTCGGGCGATCGCCGTGCCGGATTGCCAGATGGGGGAGGATCTCGCCGTGTCGGAGGATAACCGGACCTGGTACCTCACCTGCATGGGCTCGAACAACCTCATCATAGGAAGTGAGTCATCTAAGGAGCGGTTGATGAGGGAAAAAGCGAGGAGTACGGTGGCAGCTTTGTCTGCCGCCGTACTGCCATTGGTTCTCTCAAGGATATGACCTCTAAGGCTCTTCCTTCTGCTTTCCATCCAACAGGCAACTGACGTTCATGTCGCCCATGACATTGATTGCCGTCCGGCAGCGGTCGAGAAACCAATCCACGGTGAGCAGGACGGGGATATAGTGCACGGGCAGTCCAACGGCAGTAAAGACCATGGTCATGGTGACGAGACCCGCCTCTGGAATTCCGGCGGCGCCGACAGAGGCAATGATGCTCGTCAGCATGACCATCAGTTGCTGTTGAACGCTCAGGTCCATCCCGATCATTTGGGCGATAAATAAAGCCGCCATCGCCTCATAGAGCGCGGTGCCGTCGTTGTTGAAATTCGCCCCGACCAGCGCCCCCATGCTCGCCGATTGCTCGCGCAGGCCTATGCGCTCCTTGAGCGCGGCATACGTCACCGGCATCGTGGCCGTGGAACTCGCCGTGGAGAAGGCCATGACCAGTGCGTCGCGTCCACCGCGCATCAGCTCACCCGGGCGCACCCAGGAGCCGAAGCGGACGCGGACGAGGTAATAGATTGCTTGAATCGCGAGCGCGAGCAGCACGCTCAGCACAAAGATCCCCAGCGCCCTGAACTGCGCGAAGCCTTCCGTCCCGACGATGCTGGCGACGATGCCGAAGACGGCCAGCGGCACCACCGCGATGATCCAGTGCAAGATTTTGATCAGCGATTCCAGAAAAAGCTCGACCAGGTGCTCGACCGTGCCAAGCGGGCGGTGACGTTCCTTGCGAAGAGCCATGCCGAATGCTACGGCGACGAAGATCACACCAATGACCTTGCCGTCGTCACCGAGCGGCCCGAGCAGGCTTTTAGGCACGTTTTCGAAAAAGGCGACGAGCGGATTCGCCGTATATGTGGTTTCGGTGGAGGGTGCAGACGGGGTGAGTCCCGCACCCTGCCCCGGTTGAATCACGTTAGCGACGGTCAGTCCAACCGTAATCGCCACTAACGTGTTCAACAGCAACAGCCGTGGAAGCCGTGCCGCGAGCGGACCGCCCAGGTGCGTCGTCATGAACGTGTGCACGATGGCCGCAAGGATCAGCGGCGGCGCAAGTGCACCCAGGAGGCGCAGCACCAGCTTTCCGGGCACCGCAAGGGAGGCTGCCTGGTTTTCCAGCGTGAGCCCGACCATGACGCCGAGTATCAAGGCGATCACGATGCGTCCATACAGCGGGATCTGTTGCCACCTTGCGATCAGGCCCGCGCGAGGCGCCACGATGGTCGTTTTCTCCAAGGCATTATCATCCACGAGCGGTTACTCCGGTTCTTTCCTGTTCTCAAGGCAAGGCAATGCCGGCCGACGGTACCATGTTTGGATATTGTCTAGTACGATGTTGGGGATGGTATCAGATCTGGTCCAGAGCTGACGAAATAGATACAGTGGAGGGGCAAAGGTTCCAGGTATACTGACTGATGCAAGAGGCAGGTGGAGGTACGTGCAGGCTGTACAGTGTACAGATGGTGAGAATCGTTAGGCTCTGCCGCGGTGAGCGAGCTTACCGACTCTATCCGTTGATGATTTGCTGTTGTGTCCTCGGAGCCGCAGAGCCTGCATTGACGCATCGTCGCCTGCAGCGGACTGGATTGAGTACCTGACGCGACGTGATCCCCCTCGAGAAGTGCGACTCACATTGCGCGGAGAGGGCTTCGAAGTTAGACGTGAGGGTCGCAAGGAGAAGGCGTTCACGTGCCATGAGGAGAGGATGGGGAATTGTCACGAGTAGGAAGATGTTACCGCTCGCGTTTTCGCGAAGAGATCGCTGACTATGACCGGGCGAGCAGGGACATCGTCTTCTTCGTACAAAGACGGCATCAGAAGCGGCTCCATCGCCGTTTCAGTCGTTCGTAAAGCGGCACGAGGCTGTGAAGAAAAGACTCCCGCCCCCTCTTATTCGCCTTGCAGAGGCATAAGACGGTTTAGTTTAGACCGCCGATAATCCTCCGGTATTCGTCCTCAGAATAAGCTTTGAGCGTCGTACTTCGCACGTTTCCCACCGACCCGACCTTCAAGACGAAGCTGGCCAGCTTCTCGTCATTGGGCATCTCGACGGCCGGGACAAGATCGAAACGTCCTTGTGGCATATAAACAGTCTTGATCCCCTGTCCGTCCAGTTGAGGAGCATCAAATAAGTAGCCATGGCGCCCTCCCTAACGACAAGAGTCATTGCCCGTGGACCAACTGGACCATTCTACTTTTTCAGGTCACGCTGGTCCATTGCTGTGTGAGGCGAGAGGCGCCGGGCAGAGCAACCGGCCCGCCGTGGGCCGGGAAATGTTGGATTGCAAGACCCTCATTTTGCACGTCGTTCTCCCGCACGTGGGCACTTTGTGGATCAAACCTTCGAAGCCTGAGAGGGTTTCAGCGACAACCATGCAAGTAGCAGCGCGCCGACCGTGATGCAGACATCGGCGACGTTGAAGATCCCCGTCCGTACCGGCCCGATTCCCATGTTCATGAAATCGAGCACGAGGCCCTGGTGCAGGAGCCGGTCGAGAAAGTTGCCGATCCCACCTGCGAGGATGAGTCCAAGGCCGACCACGAACCATCGTGAGGTGAACCGCCCGCGCAATGTGAACAGGAACAGGCCCGCCAACATGCCCCCGACTGCGACCTGAAACAGCAGGAAGCGCAGCGGCTCCGGAAGAGTCGTGCCGAGGCTCAGAAATGCGCCGGCGTTCTCGGCATAGTGAAATCGAACTACATCGTAAAGCCAGGACTGAGCAGGGGTATCCGAGAAGTGTGTCCGGACTAGTCCTTTGGTGATCTGATCACAACTTACGCAGGAGACGAGCAGGATTAGTAGGAGGAGACGACGCGAGCCTATCATGGCCGCATTCTACACGAAAGAAAGGTCATCGGTTGCGGTTTTGGAGTCTGCATCTCGGCATGACGCAGGGACTACTTCCCACCATGACTCCTGGCCCGCATCATCGAGCGGGGTATGGTGCGCGATAGCCGCAAGGATCAAAGGTCCTGGCAGTAAGCCGGCATTCCGGGCTGCTGCCACCAGGAGTCGTCCAGAACCCCGCCGTCGACGGGGTCGGAACCCAGATCGTGGACGAGGCGAGGCACCGCGGCCTTGGCCTCCGTCGAATCTGGGGTCATTGCGCCGGGGCGCGACGCGATAACGACACAATATAGGCCGCCGAACGAGCGGCGATCATCGGATCGGCTGCTTCGATACCGGGCACCAGCGCTCCCGGCATGAAGAGCAATTTCTTTTCTGCGGTCTGGCTGTCCGCCACGGCTTTGGTGATGGTGATCGTGCCCAATTCGATCTGCTTGCGACTGTCCGGCCAGGCGATCGAGGGATCGTCGATCTTGTCGCCGTTCTCTGCCACTTGCAGCAGCAATTTGAATTTGACGGAACTGCGGCGCACCCGTTCGTGAATCTCACTGCTCAGATAATCCGGTCCCATCGTGGCCAGTTGCTCTTGCGTGAGGAAGTGGTCGCCGGCCACGGGTCGGAGCTGGTAGCGGCCGAAGATGGTTGCCCCTTTCGCGTTCGTGAACTGGAACGAATTAATCCCGAAATAGGGCAGTGTGGCGTAACTCACCGGTTGTGGCTTCGGGCTCTCCACAAAATTTTTAGCGGCTGGATGAGCCTCTAGAAACTTCTCGATGGCGGTGGGTTTGGGAGCGTCGGGTCCGCTTGCCCCGACTGCGAGCAGAAAGTCCCTGAACTCCTCCGCCGTAGCCACGGGAAATCCGTTGAAGGACAGGACCACGAGATCCGTCTTGGACCCGTCGGGCAGTGAAAATTTCACGGCCATGCCGCGCGGCATCTGGCTGGTGTCCGGCACGGACGGCTGCCCCGACCCGGCCGAGAACCGCACCGTCACCGGAATCGGAGTCTTTCTCTTTTGCAGGTGAGCCGCCTTGCTCACCGAGGCTGCCGAAGCGGTGGGAGTGAACGTGCCTTCCAGCACGACGCCCTTCGGATGATTCGCGCGCATGCCTGGATGAACACCAAAGACGCCGTTGAACGCATTGACGAGTTGTTCAGCCAGCGACTTCTCACTGGCGGGTGCTTCTTGAGCAAGGACCAAAGTTGGGATCGTCAGGACTACGGCGAGCGTGGCGATGGTTGGGCGTGATCTCCACATAGGCGTATTCCTTCTGAACGACGATGGATTCGGTGAAGCACGGCGGCATTCGATCTCACCCACTCAGGACTGTGAATCGATAGAGAAGGTGGTCGGGAGAGTGAGGGAACCTTACTCCTCCATACCGACTGAGTCAATCCGTCAGCGGGCTGAATGAAATGGAAGGGGAAGCAAGGCTCCTCGCGCGATGACATCCACAGTGGGTGGGCGCCTCACCCGCTGGGTGCCTATCGCCCGATGGCCTGTGGTTGGAGGGCTTCAGCGAGTTGGATGTTGACGCGAACGACGCCCTCGTTGAGATTCCGGTAGGGATAGTGATCCGTAACGAGCGGCAGGCTGTCCGCCACCTCTTGTGTCGTCACGACGGCCAGCGCGGGAACGTAGCGGCCTGAGGCAATCTTGACGCCGATAATCTTGGCACCCGGTTCGACGACGACGCGATCTCCCAATTCCGCACGGAAGACCAGCGCCTGCATGCCGATGAAGGTATCATTGCCGACTCGTGCGGGACCATGCACTTGCGACTGATGCGCGAGCGACACGCGGTTGCCGATGTACACGGAATACTTTATGCCGTCCACTTCGACTTCATTCTCGGGGAGTTCATGATCGCCCTCGAATGTTTCCAGACCGTGGACCACCACGCCATCCTGTATGTTGCTGTCATTGCCGATCCGGATATGCCGTCCTTCGTCTCCCCGGACAGAGGCGGCCGGCGCAACGAACACTCGATCACCAAGAGTGACCGAGCCGATGACGACGCCGAGGGGGTGAATTCTGGTATGGTTGCCGATAACCGGCGCTTCTACCTCCGGCATGAAGGTCGTCTTCACGCTTGGGCCGACGTAGCCGGTAAGGAGGAATCCCAGCAGGATGACGTTCAGACAGAGGGAAAGTTTTAAATGGTGAGACATGGATCAGAGTCTTTCCTGTAAGGGCAGTGTTCTATGGGGTGAGCCGTATGAGCGTGCCGGTCGTCTATAAGAGAGACATTGTAGGGCGCCGGGCAAGTATTTGACAAGAGCGGGCGAGTTGAGAAAATGGAGTCAGGAATAGTCTTGTGAGTAAGGTATGTTGAGACTGGGAACAGCTTCCGGCACCATTTTCTCCCAATTTCTCTGTCTGACGGTTAGGTCACGGTTGCGCCCTTCTTTGCCATACGAGCTCCGATCTTCGCGGTGAATATCGACGGCAGGGCAAGAATGCCGAGCATCACGATCCCGAGTGGCAAGAGATTGCCGGGACCTTGTGTGAGTAGCATCCAGAGCCCTTGTCCGGCGAGGGGAGCAGCCCCCCAACGCCAGGGTTTGTTCGGTTCAAGATAGCCAAGAACGGCGGACAGCAGGTAGACCAGTGGAAGACCGAGCGTGAAATACAGATCGGAATCCCACGCCTCTCTTTTATGAGAGAAGACTGAAACCAGAGCCCACACGACGATTCCACCGGCCACCGCCGTCATAAAGAGCCAGGTATCCCGTTTCATCGCAATCTTCCCCCAACGGGAGCGAATAAGTCGCTTGATGCTGTTTCAACGTCAGGCTAACGGTCTTACCTGATCGCAGCAAGCAATTTTCGGTATCCGGCCTTCGGCGCTTCTTCTAAAGGGGGCAGGGCAGCGGGGACAGTGAAGAGAGCAGCGTCTGAGGTCTAATGCAATCCCGCCGAAACACGTGAATCAATCGATGAAATGGGTGTCATACCAGTCGTCCCGCGTTAAAGGCATATCCGCCGCTCCATCCTGTGTTTTAGAAAGCAAAGTTTGATAGAGGTTGATCCGGCCTGTCGCAAAGCCATGGGCGGCGCTTGCGAGATACAGGCGCCACAGTCGCCATGTGGCCTCATTCATGATGGGGTTAACGGGCGGCACGTTGCTTTCCAGGCGCTGTCTCCATCGTCGAAGAGTGAGGACATAATGTTCCCGTAAACACTCGATGTCCCTCACTTCAAAGCCGGCCCTCTCAGCCAAACCGGTTGTGGTTGAAATAGGAACCAACTCGGCATCTGGGAAAATATACTTGTTAAAAAATGGTCCTAATGCGCACCGTTCTCCATGGCGAATTCCGATACCGTGATTCAGAAACGTCCCTCCCGGTTTCAGCAGCTTCCAGATATGATGAAAATACCCAAGGAGTTGAGCCTGTCCCACATGCTCGACCATGCCGACACTGACGATCTTGTCATAACGATCGGGACTGTTCAGTTGACGATAATCGCGGAGTTCGACGCGACATCGATCCATGAGGCCATGTTTTCTAATAAGCACATCTGCAAATTTGTGCTGCTTCTTGCTCAACGTGATGCCACACGCATGGACCCCATAGTGCCGGGCCGCATGAACGATCAGTGCACCCCAGCCGCATCCCACGTCCAGCAACCGTTGACCGCGTCGGAGACGGAGCTTCTTGCAGATGTAGTCGAGTTTTCGTACCTGCGCCGTATCGAGATCATCAGTGGAGGCAAAGTAGGCACATGAATACACCATCTGCTGATCCAGCCAGTTGGCATAAAATTCTGCGGGATGATCGTAATGGTGCGCGATGGCCTGTTTGTCTCGGTTCAAGGAATGGTTGGGACCAGTGACTGTTGCGGCCAAACCATCAATCGTTGGGGATGTGCTCGAAGACTGGCTCAATAATTTGATGCCAAATCGCAACCGATTTCCCCACGTCACAGGTTGATGCGAGAGGTATTCAGCGAGAGACATGGCCTGCTCGAGATCACCCTCGATATCCAAGTCCCCGGTGATAAAGGCTTCAGCCAATGAAAGTTCATTGGCTTTCCAGAGCATGTTTCGCAGGACGGATGGATCTCGGAGGATGAGCGTGAATTGGCAGGCCACGCCAGGGTCGGTAGGGTAGGTCGTACCATCCCACAAACGGATCTCAAAATTGCGCGGGTGATAATGCTTCAGCAGTCGTCCCAGCAGGCACGCCCTGTCGTAAGTCTCTAGATTGGGTAGAGGAACCGATTTGAGTGGGCTGTTCACTGTCAGGTCCGTTATCCGGCGTTATTCTTCCGGCCACATGGAGGATGGCGTACGGTCAATAAGAGTGATCACACTTCCTCTATACCGGCAATCCTACTGCAGTGATGCTTCAGGTCTACTGGGCGAAGCCCTAGCGCGTCACCTTGTATTAACCAAATATTGTGTAGCAATAGTTCAGGGTTGTAGTGCCCGGTGCGGCGTTTTACGAAGGAGTAGAGCAGCGAGGACGATGAGGGGAAGCAAGAGCAGGAGCCCGATTGAGAGGCTGTAAAAGGGCGCGCCCAACAGGTCGGAGTTTCGGGAATTGTGCTAGTCCACCCCGTCCCGTCGGCTGCGATGAACGAGGCGACCGTCACACCGGCACATGAGGTCACCACTACCCGAGCCAACCACCATCAGCCTCCATCTCCAGGCAAATAGGCTGTGACGAAGCTAAGAGGAATGCCGACCAAAGGTGGCCCGGATTTGACAGACACCTTTGATCGGGGCCAGGATTCCCCCAGGAGGTGTCCGATGGGTTCGCGCCAGCAGTTCACGCCGGAGTTTAAACGCGAAGCGCACCAGACACACGAGCTCGGATTGCGACACAACTGGACTATCCGTATTACCCAAACGACAAGACCGCTACAAGAATGGAACCGAGAAACCTCACCCGTGATTTCTTATCCAGGAGGTCATGACGATGCTGTTGCGACGATGGCCCTGGCTCTTGTGCTGCTTCACGCTCCTTGCTGGATGCGCCAGTAGCCCTCCACCCAAGCCGGAGACCAAACAACCCGGCAACTATGAGTACACGAAAGAATACATCCGCTGGTTCGTTCAGCAGCAGATGAAGAAACACGATGTCACGGGCTTGAGTCTGGCGTTGATCGATGATCAACGTGTCGTCTGGGCAGAAGGGTTCGGGTATGCCGACCAGGCGCACAACGTGCCGGCCACGCCGGAAACACTCTATCGAGCCGGATCGATTACGAAACTCTTGACCGCTACCGCCATCATGCAATTGGTCGAGCGTGGGCTCATCGATCTCGACCAACCGGTCAAGACCTACCTCCCAGAATTTTCGTTCAAGACCCGCTTTCACGATGCCCCGCCCATCACGATCCGTCACCTCCTCACGCATCACAGCGGCCTCCCGCGAGACATGCTTCGCGGGATGTGGGCGGGCAATCCGCAGCCTTATGCGACCGTGCTCGCCGATCTGCAAGAAAGGTTTGTCCTTCATCCACCCAACTCGATCTTTTCTTATTCGAACCTTGGGATGACCATCCTAGGGCAGGTGATTGAACGGGTGAGCGGGGAGTCCTATGCAACCTACGTGTCTCACGCTATTTTTGCTCCCATCGGTATGACGACTGCCTCGATTGAGAGCGGAATGGCAGCCTCGCCCCTCATGGCTCGTGCCTATGTGAAAGACAAAGAAGAATCTGAACTCCCCCTCCGCGACATCCCAGCCGGTGGTCTCAATGCCAGCGTGCTCGATCTCGCGCAATTCGTGCAGATGGTCTTCGCGCAGGGGGGTGCTGGGGATCATCAGGTCTTGAAGCCGGAGACGCTCACGAGGATGCTGACCCCGCAGAACAAGGACATCCCGCTGGACCTCGACCTTAAGATGGGGTTGGGATGGCTGCTCAGCGATATCGGAGACCTCCAGGTCCGTCACGTTGGGAACGTCGCCTCTCATGCCGGGGGCACGTTTCATTTTGTCAGTCAGCTCATCGCGCTGCCCGATCACAAACTGGGCGTGGTGGTCATGAGTAATTCAACTGGTGCGGTCGAGATGACCACCAGCATCGCCGAAAAATTGCTCGTGTCAGCTCTCGATGCCAAATCAGGCGTGACCGTGGAAGAGACGACGCTACCCGATACCCCGGCCATCCCGTTGTCACCCGAGCAGGTGGCGGAGTATGAGGGGCGGTACAGCACCGCGTTCGGCCTGATGACGGTGACTGGGGCGGGAGGCCAGCTCCGTGCAGAGGCAATGGGGAAATCGTTTCGACTGGTGCCCCGACACGAGCACGAGTTGGGACTTGAGTACAGATGGTTGGGGTTGTTTCCGATCGATCTCGGGCAGTTAGGGAAGATGACCTTTGCTCGTGCCATGATGGCCGGCCGTGACGTCTTGATTGCGCGGAACCACCAGCACGCACGCATGGTGGTAGGAATGCGCATCCATCCGGTGCCCATTCCGTCGGCATGGCGACAACGAGTCGGCCGCTACGACATCCTCGACCTCCCTGAAGACGAGGTCTTTGTGGACCAACTGCGGTTGTCGGTTCAGGATGAATTCCTGGTGGTGACCGGCCGGTTCACAAAACCGAAGCCGGTTGAGTTCACCCTTGCCCTCGAACCCCTCTCAGATACCGAAGCTGTCGTAATGGGTCTGGGCTTTGGTCACGGTGAAACGCTTGAGGTGTTTCACCAATCGGGTGAGGAATTCGGTCGGTATTCCGGGTACAGGCTGAAACGCACGTCAGCAGAGTAAGGGCCGTCAAGCGCGCGCATGAAAGCCGTCTCGTGAAACAAGAGAGTCAGGTCTTGCAATCACACATCTGGGAGTTTTCTTGGTCGGCGGTAGGGGCGCGTTCAGACGCCCCGCGCTCTGTACCTTGATCAGCGGCAACTGCGAGTCGACAGCCTAACGCGTCGAGGAGGACATCGAGGCTTCTCAGTTCAGGTTGCCGCACTCCGAGAGCATTTTGTAGAGACTTTCGCGGTTGAAATTTGCCTTCTCGGCTAGTTGTGCCATCCCTCCCTGCGCCTCGGCAACATTTCCCAGGGCCAGCAAGAACAGTTCTGGATCATCTTCCTCTAACGCCGCACTCAAATACTCTTCAGCTTCCTGAGCATCTCGCAGGCTTTCGATGAGCTCTGCTTGATAGGCGTTTGTATTCGTTCCAATACCGCTTCGCCGTTTTGATATCATGGCTCTGGATGATTTTGTCGCCTCCGACCGTTCCGCACGTCTCACCTAATTTCTTCCCTTTAAGAGAGGCCGCTGCAAAGAAATGCGGATTTCCGGCAAAGTGTGCAAGTCCGTTTGAGTGTAGACTCCGATCCAGCCTAGAGGCAAGGCCAACTGGCGGCCACTAGAGGAGGATGCCATGACGACCACTCCTGAAGGAAACGAAACGAGAATCGCATGGGACAGGATTGCAGTCGGGTATGACAAGACGAACACCGAGACGCAGCAATGGCTCGGCCACGAGAGCGTGCGCCGCGCCGGGCTCAAGGCAGGCATGCGGTTTTTGGATGTTGCCGCCGGAAGCGGAGCCTTGAGCTTGCCGGCAGCGAGACTGGGCGCAAAGGTCCTGGCGACAGATTTGTCTCCGGCCATGCTGGAGCTCCTGAGGGAGCGAGCATGCAAGGAGCACCTCAATATCGAGACGTGCGAGATGGACGGCCACAACCTCGAACTCGAGGACAACACCTTCGACATGGCCGGGTCGCAGTTCGGCGTCATGACATTCCCGGACCAGCCGCGGGGCATCCGCGAGATGACCAGGGTGGTGAAGCGGGGCGGCCGCGTCCTCATGAGCGTGTACGGATCGCCCGACGAGATCGACTTCTTGGGCGTCTTCGTGGGCGCCGTTCACTCGGTCAGGCCCGACTTTGTTCCCCCGATGGATCCGCCTCCACCTGAGTTTCGGCTCGCGGATCCCGAGACGCTGCGCAGGGCACTCATCGAGGCCGGCCTCACGGATGTCCAGCTCGATCAGATCACCGAGTACACCAAGTTCAAGAGCCCCAAATTCCTCTGGGAGTGGATCATCTGGAGCAATCCCATCGTCGAGATGATCCTCGGCATGCTGAACGTCACCAAGGACGAGCGCAGCACCATCGAGAAGACAACGTTCAAGTTCTGGAAGGAGCGTGCCGGATTGAGCGGCGTCGCGACGCTCAGCGCCACGATCAACATCGGGATTGGGACGAAATAATCCCTGGTCATGGCCTCGTTCGGTCATCGTAACCAGGGGGCTGGCAGATCGCCGTGAAAGAAGCCAGCGCCGGACAGACGGACCACACGCAGCAAGTCGGAGTAAACGTTGAACGAGCCAACGGGTGTGTTGGACAAAAGTGCAGGGGCCTGTGTCATTGCTGATGACCCCGTGTTTCTGTCCAGTGATGATATGAGAATCACAGCGGAACGTCACGACGGATCACAAGGCAACGCGCAATGGACGATCGTCATCGCGCTGCCCGATCAACCTGGAGGTTACCATGGCTCTCAATACCGAAAAATTAAATGAGTTTCTCGGCAAGTTTGTGAATGATCTCGGCGCGACCTTCCATGCCGGCATGGTCGTAATCGGTGAAAAGCTCGGTTTGTACAAAGCCCTCGCGGCCGGTCCTTTGACGTCGGCTGAACTTGCGGCCCAAACGCAGACCGATGAGCGCTACGTACGCGAATGGCTCAGCTCTCAAGCCGCGAGCGGCTATATACGTTACGACGCGAGGACAGAGAAATTTGATCTGAGCGAGGAGCAAGCATTCGCACTCGCCATCGAGGACAGCCCCACGTATATCCCCGGCGCCTTCGAGTTGGCCACCGGATCACTAATGGCCGTCCCGCGTCTCCTCGACGCCTTCCGAACGGGTGCCGGTATGGGATGGCATGAACACCACGAAGGCGTGTTCCACGGCTGCGAGAGATTTTTTCGCCCGGGATATGCCGCCAATCTCACCAACGCGTGGATTCCTGCGCTTGCCGGCCTCGACAGGAAATTGAAAACAGGAGCCAGGGTCGCCGACATCGGCTGTGGGCACGGGGCCTCGACGATTCTGATGGCTCAGGCGTATCCCGCTTCGACGTTCGTCGGTTTCGACTACCACGATGGGTCCATTGCAGAGGCACGCGCCGCGGCACAGAAGGCGGGCGTCGCAGATCGGGTGCGCTTTGAGGTCGCAAAGGCAAAAGAGTATGCCGGCAAGGACTACGACTTCGTGGCCATGTTCGACTGCCTCCACGATATGGGCGATCCGGTCGGCGCCGCAACCCATGTGCGCCGATCACTTAAAGAGGACGGCCACTGGATGATCGTCGAACCCTTCGCGAATGACGCACTGGCTGATAATCTGAATCCTGTGGGACGGATTTACTACGCAGCTTCGACGCTGCTGTGCACACCGTGCTCCCGAGCCCAGGAAGTGGGCTTGTGTCTTGGCGCCCAAGCCGGGGAGGCGCGTATGCGAACTGTGGTGACGTCGGGAGGATTCACACGATTTCGGCGCGCAACGGAGACTCCCTTCAATCTCGTGTTCGAAGCGCGACCTTGATCTACGCGGAGTTCCGGCAAGGATACGATTGTACGGGAGTGGAGACTCCGATCCAGCCCAGAGGCAAGGTCGTGTCCGCCCAAAGGAGGAAGTTATGACCCCGACTTCGGAAAGAAATGAAACGCGCCGTGCGTGGGATGCGATCGCGCCAGGGTATGACAAAACGAATACTCCCACGCAGATGTGGTTGGGACACGAAGGCCTCCGCCACGCAGGACTCCGTGCCGGCATGCGATTCCTGGACGTGGCGGCCGGGAGTGGTGCCCTCGCCATTCCTGCCGTGCGCCTCGGTGCGCAGGTGCTGGCCATTGACCAATCTCCCGTCATGCTCGAGTTGCTCGCGGCACGTGTGCGCAAGGAAGGACGCATGATCGAGACTCGTGTCATGGATGGACACGCGCTCGAACTTGACGACAATCGTTTCGACGTGGCTGGATCGCAGTTCGGTGTCATGCTGTTCCCCGATATGCCCAAAGGGCTTCGCGAGATGGTGCGTGTGACCAAACCTGGTGGCCGCGTCTTGATGAATGTGTACGGCGATCCGCACAAGATCGAGTTTCTGGGCTTCCTCATCGGTGCCGTGCAGACGGTCCGACCCACCTTCGATGGCCCCCCGATGGAGCCTCTTCCCCTTCCTTTTCAGCTGGCGGACCCGGTGAGGCTGCGCAACGAGTTAGGCTCCGCTGGACTGAAGGACGTGCAGGTCGAGACCATTACTGAGACAACGGAATTCAAGAACGGAAAGGACCTGTGGGAATGGATTGTGTGGAGTAACCCGATCGTCGAGACGGTGCTCGGCAGCCTCAGCCTGACCAACGAGGAGAGGGGCGTGATCCAGCGTGCCCTGGAGCAGATGGTCCGCGAACGAGCTGGCGGAAGCGGTGTTGCCACGCTGACGAACCCCATCAACATCGGCATGGGGACGAAATAGCCGGCTCGCGGAGTTGAGAAGCACCCTCAAAGGACACCAGTCATGCATCGTCCAGCGGTTGTCGGCCTATGATGAGACGGTGTTGCCACTCGGCCTCCATGGATTTCTGGCACGCAAGGGTTGAGGTGTTGTCTGACAAGCGGTTTAATAGCGTAAGGGGGAGCCGCGCGATGTCTGACATGCTGACCGTTGATCGTCTTGAAGTCCTCGTCATAGTCGACAACGTCACCGATAGCCTCTCGAGCAGTTCGAACGTGGCCGTCTCAGAGTGGTCGGGGCTGTTGACGGCTGGGCGTCTGCGATGGCTCTCTGGCCAGTCCACCTGCTGCGCGCACCATGGTCTTTCGCTGCTGATCAATGCGTATGTCGGGAGCGTGAAACGCACGGTGTTGTTCGACACGGGACCGGAGGCGGCGACCTTTCTACGCAATGCCGATATCCTCGGCATTGACTTCGCGGCCGTCGAGGCGGTGGTGCTCTCTCACGGCCACTGGGACCACGGCGGCGGTCTTGTAGCCGCGATTGAGGCGATTGCGAAGGCTCGCCATCAACCACGAATAGACTGCCTCATGCATCCCGACATGTTTGCCGAGCGCGCGCTACAGCGGCCGAACGGAGAGTTGCTGACATTCGAATCGATACCGAGTCCGAGGATACTTACCAATGCCGGTGCCAATGTCATCACCACTCGCGATCCACAGTTCATCGCGGATGGTGCGTTCTACGTCAGCGGCGAAATTCCTCGGGTCACTCCATATGAGGCCGGATTCCCAGGCCACGTTCGCCGGAGTGCGGATGGCCAGTCCTGGGAGCCGGATCCTCTCATCATGGATGAGCGCTTTGTAGCGGTGCACGTCAAAGACAAAGGGCAGTTCGTCTTTTCGGCGTGCTCACATGCCGGAGTCGTGAATGTGCTCACCCATGCCCGTTCTTTCTTCCCGTCCGTTCCACTGTACGGCGTCATGGGTGGGTTGCACCTCGCAGGCGCGACTGAAACCGTCATCCCCGAGACCATCGCGGACCTCAAGCAGTTTGGTCTCAAGTTGTTGGCTCCTGGTCATTGCACTGGATGGCGGGCCATCAGCGCCATGGCTGAAATCTTTGGTGATGAACTCGTCCCATCGGCAGTCGGGAAACGATACACCGCTTGAGTTCTTCGCAGCTGTACGGCGCTATACTAAATGCGGCTGTGGAAGAAGTGGTCTGCCCTGGAGTATTGCTACATGCGTTGGAAGGAACGATTGGGGCCACCTCAACCGGACCCCAAACTTTGACCCCCTGATTCTGCCGGAAGAGGCATGCCTAGGAGGTGATCGCGTGCAGTGGTCCGTTCACCCCGGTGTCGGGTACCGTTTGGAACCAGCGCGATCCCGGTGGGATGAACAGTAACACGAGAGCTGTGACTTCAACCAGCAACTTAGCGTCCATAAGGAGGGACTGTGGCGTCACGCTTAAGAACATAGCCCCTGCGTACCAAATTATTGTGCCCCATCCCCAGAGGGCCAATCCAACCAAGCACCATCGTGCCCAATGACTTCCTGTCCAGACGGCATAAACCAGTGCCGCCTCGGCAATCACAGAAATCTGCGGCAGCAAATGCAGCAACCAGTCTTCATCGTCAAAACTGATTTGTTGGATCCCGCGGAGCATGGCGGGCAGGCGAACCAGGAGCGCTAACCCCAAGAGCCCGATCGCATAGAGTACGACACGCGGTCGCTCATTCAGTAGTCGCCGTCTGGGGCCGGTTCCCTGTTGTAACCACTCTGATACGGCATAGGCCCATACACAATGAAAGGGAATAGCGGTTGTCAGTGTCAGAACCGGAATCTCGCTTAGCCAGGCGAATAACCATAGTGATCCACCGAGGAGGGTGGCGCCCCATCCGCGTAAGGAACGATACGCAACATCCTTAACGAAGAGAGCACGAAAAAGTAGGACGATGCCAATCCAACCGGGCAACTGACCTACTCCCCAAATCTGAGGCCATCCCATCACCAGGAGGAGTCCGACCTGACCCATGCCGTGACCGGCCGCAACCATGACGAAGCCATAGAGGAACAGTAACCCGATGACGGATAGCAATCGGTTCCGATGCATGAACGAATACTTGCATTGCGGGGCCGGCTAAGCAAGAAAAGGAAGAAATCTCTCACCGGATGGGCCGCTGGGTATGCCAATAAGATGGGATTAACATCCGGGAAATAGGAGGGACCATTTTGCCTACATTGAATCACCTGCATCGAAGGACACGACTGTTACACGGAGGGGATATGCAATGGGGCCCTCCTTCCACGGGCTTGAGGGTATGAGAAAAGTGGGAGAGGGCGGGGTTTGCTGGGGGCCTTACGTGAGCTTGGTTCGATAAAACTCATCACAAGCTCTTCGACTAGCTCGGCTCAAACATGAAACGGTGCCTGGAATCATTTCTTGTCACGGCCGAATCCACGGTCGGGATTGAGGGTATTGATGAGGCGTGCAGATAACCCGGATGCGAATCGTGCTCGGTCGCTGTGCGTGGAACACAGTCACGTCGTCGAAGAGCCGACCTCCTCTGACTTCTGCGACGGCTTGCGGGTGGAACGTGAGCTGGGCTTTGCACGCTTGGCATGTGATCTGGCAGGGGAGCCTTACGCATTGCACGCCGTACCCCGTTGGGTGCTGAAATGCATGGGCCTGTTCATGCCAGTGCTGCGAGAGAACAAGGAAATGATGTATCAATTTGAGCATGACTACCGCTTCGACAGTAGCAAGATCGCCTCCGCGTACGGTTTGCACGCGACGCCATACCGACAAGGTATTCGCGAATCACTGGCGGTGGGGACACACACCCGCGCATAACAGCCCATCCGACGCGCGCGTGCAGCCGACACCAACAAATGGCGCGGCAGCGCACAATCCTTGGGTCGATAGACGACATGTGAGATGAGCCGACCTTCTCAACGACAAGCCGTGTGAGTGTTTGGTTGGTACGGCACTGTGAGTACCTTCTGCATGAAGAATGTGCGAACGTGCTCTGATCCTCAGTTTTGACACTGTCAAGGACCGTTGTGTGGTGAAGCTTTTTACTTATAGTGTTAAGCCACTTTCCTGGTTGTTTCTGCTGACCTTGATCAAGGACGACTCAATGATGGAAAACATTGAGGTGGTCCTCCTCAAGGAGACCATATTCGAATGAGCCCATCTATGTTAGCTCTAGGGATTGAGACTCCGTTCAGCATTCGCTCAAATGTCAGGCATGCCAAGTTGGGTGAGTAATGGCCGGGATTGAAGCGGCTTGAAGTGCCAGCTGCTGATTCATTGGATCAGGATTCGTCCCATCAAAGTTGATACGCACCACTCAGTCTCGACAAACGTCATAGGACTAGCGGCACGTATGGGCATTCGACATTCGTAAAGCGGTAGTAGCAAAAACTGTTTTCTCTTTCCTTCCTCTTGTGCGGACCCCGAAACATGACAAATGGGGGAAGAAGTAAAACTCTCGTTATCTTGGCGTTCGCCGAATGGAGGCTAAGCGGATGGCAGAGAACTGCTTGCGGATTCCAGCACTCATCGCATCACGGTCACGGCGAGTACTCCGACGGAAGTCTGGCGGTGCAGCCGTGTTCGGGTCATGCGTCGCCCCCCAATAGGCGACTTCGACCAAAACGGGCAGGAGCGCGAGGCTTTTCTTTGTGGGTTGATAGATCACCTGCTTCAGGTTGTCAGGGTCTCGCTCTTTGGTGAGCAGGCCTTCGGCTTCAAGGCGTTTCAGCCGGTCTGCCAGAATATTGGTGGCGATGTTCTCACCGGCAGCTAAAAATTCCCGATAGTAACGCTTGCCTGTGAACAGCAGATCGCGCAAGACGAGCAACGTCCATTTATCGCCCAAGATGTCCAAAGCAAAGCTGATCGGACAGCCGGAGCGCCGGTGGTCAGTCTGTTTGGCCATGGCTCTACTCTACCGTGGTCACTTGCATAGAACAAGCAATTGGCCTATACTTCTTATTACTTGTAGTTTGCAAGCAATTAGAAGCTGACCCGATTGGAAATGTCGTATGACGAAACCATTTTGCCAGACGCCATACTATGGAGGGTGTAAGCATGACGAAAACTAAGAGCGGGCTAAACTTCACAGCCGTTGATGTGGGCGCTCTGGCCCAGTTGGACCAATATACGTTTACACATCCGGCGTTGCCACGCGACACCGACGGCAAGCTCTTCTTGCATGAGCTCCTGGGCCTGACCAGCAGCGAAATCTCCCTCAATAAGATGCCGCCGAAAATGTCCATGCCCTTTTATCATCAGCACACTCTCAACGAGGAGATCTATGTCTTTCTCAGAGGCACAGGTGAGTTTCAAATTGATGACAAGGTGTTCCCGATTGGCGAAGGCACGATCGTCCGAGTGGCTCCAGAAGGAGAGCGATGTTGGCGGAATACGTCCGCAACGGAAGATTTACTCTACATCGTCATCCAGGCCCGTGCCGGTACCTACGAGGGCCAGACCGTCGGGGATGGCGTTGGTGTGCAGAAAAAGGTGAGTTGGGTCGGCAAAGCGCCGGCTTAACACATCGCTGCAGCGGACGCCGCCAACGGCGTGGCACCGTGTTATCGCCCCACTATTGGCGGCCGGAAGACGCACACACGGAGCGGAATGGCATGTCAGGTGATCACCGATACCTGTGAAGCACGCGTTTCGTACGGGAGCGCCTCCGTGCGGGCACGTTGTCGGAAGCCGCGATCTTCGGCTACTTCCTGGCCATCATGGCATTCGACTGGCTGCAGTTCACCATCATTGCGACAACGCCCCAACCACACGTGAGCCTCTGGTCTGCAGTCAATTCATGGGCGACCTTCGTCATAACGGTCGCAGGCCTCATCTACGTGTACATGCGGAACGGCGGTACGAAAGGAGAACGGTTTTTGCACCACTACTTCCCACTGTCGGTGATGGTGGGCTGGAAGTTCGTCGTTGGTTTTTACGCTGCCATGTGGCTCATCGGCCCGACACTGGCCGGCGCGAGCGCGGACGTTCGAGGTTGGAGTTCAACGCTGATTCTCACGGCGCTCAACATCGCTATGTTCTGGCGCATCGGCGTTCACCTCGGATTGTTGTCCAAGCAAGCCGGCGTCTAATCAACCGGAAGGACACAAGCGACGATTCGTTCTGCTTTCGTTCGCCTGTTGACGCGAGCGTTCGGCAATTCAGGCCATCCATGAAAAAACCGCACATTGCAATATGGCGCACTGAACCGTTCAAAGTGTCAATCCGTCAAGACTCACCCACACTGGTACTCTCTATTGTGCCAGAAGACGGTCGCGTCAGCCGGTTTGACGTGAGCCCCTCCCTTCAGTATAAAGCCTTCGAGGCGCTTCGCGATGAACACGAATTTATGAAGGTGGTGAATGGTGGCTATTTTGTCGCCTGGGACTGCGGGGCTGGCTTGTCCGTGGACACGATTGAGGCACGGTGGCAGGTCGTTGGAAACGCAGCCCGACAGACCACTGCCTCGCGCACATTGCTCACGTCGGTGCGTCGCGAGCAATGTGCGCGGGGGGCCGCGAGAGAGACAGACTTGAAACGACTGCCCCTCACGACCATAACCAGTATCAGGAGGCGACTACATGACGGCAACACACTATCCGCGGAGTCCAAAAATCATGGTGGGCGGCCTGGCGCATTTGGCGCGGATGATCGACAAAGTGCGCCTGAGACATGCCGGCGGGATTCCAGACTACACGTATCTGACGGGAGGTTTTGATAAAGCGTTGCTCGACTACCTGCAGATCGACGCAGCGGCGTTTGAGCGGCGAGTCCTAGAGGGTGGGACGGACGAGGACATCCTTCAATGGACGCGCGCGCACGGTCGCCCGCTCCGGGAAGCTGAGATTCGCCTGTGGACTCGGGGGGTCCTCAAAGCGAAGCCCGGCGACGAGGTCACGCAACAACGCTATCGCGATCTGTTGTCAGGGATTGCGGCGAAGCGCGGCGTGCCGATCGAATCGTTGCCTCCGGTCACCACCTGGGTGGAGGGGATCGACCTGGACGAAGACCGACTGTAACCATCGGGCTTGTGCCAGTCACTCAGTCGACCCGAATAGTCCCTGGCTCCATGGGTAAAGGAGCAACCTATGGATTGCGCATCGCTTTCGGCTTATGGGTTACCACTCTTCGTGAGTGTTCTGCGCACAGGAATTTAACGATCCGCAACATAGGCACATCGGCCTAAACAACGCTAGCCGGATGTGGGACTGGAAGGTTCAAGGCATAGAGTTTGCTCGACACGATGGTCGTTTTTCTGGATTTCGTCTCGTGCCGTTTGTCCCGCGAGAGAAGATAACCTTTGCGAACCATAGTCGATGGTGCCGGGCGGTCGAGCCACCAATGTTCATCTTCTCGCTCATCATGGTCGTGAGTAGTCAACAGGAGAAACCATGAAGAAGATCGACCTCAAGAAGGAGCTGAAGCATCTCTATCAGCCGTCAGCCAAGGAAGTCGTTCAGGTTGACGTGCCCTCGTTTCAATTTCTCATGATTGATGGACAAGGCGACCCCAACACCTCTCGAGAATATGCCGCGGCAGTCGAAGCCCTGTTCTCCGTGTCCTACACCGTGAAATTTATGGTCAAGAGGGGGCCACAACAGATCGACTACGCCGTCATGCCGCTGGAAGGTCTGTGGTGGGCAGACAATATGTCGGCCTTCGTCGCCGACGACAGAGCCCAATGGAAGTGGACCATGATGATCATGCAACCGTCGTTCGTCTCAGAACAGATCATCAAAGCCGCCATGGTAGAGGTGACCAGGAAGAAAGCCTTACCGGCCATCGACAAACTCCGGATTGAGACCTATACAGAAGGTCTGTGCGCCCAAGTGCTCCACATCGGGCCGTTTTCAAAGGAAGGCCCGACAATCGAAAAAGTGCATCACTTCATCGCTGCCCAAGGCACACTCACCGGCAAACATCACGAAATTTACTTGAGCGATATCCGAAGAACAGACTCGGCAAAATGGAGAACCGTCATCAGGCAGCCCATGCTCTGAGGGTTCCTCGCATCGCAATGAAGAAGGCGATGCGCCAACCGACGAAAAAGCAAGACATGCCATTCGTGCCGCCATTGGACAGCACACACAGAAACACAGTGTCGAAACACAGTGTCAGGTCTTGCAATCACACATCTGGGAGTGCACGACATTCCCGAGAGTGACATCAGGCGGCGCTACGACCATAGTCGCCTCAACCTCATTGCACTGCTTCCCTACCTCACTGCCTTGCGGGTCCACGACACCACTCGAGGTTGATCTGTTCCTTCCATTCTCCTGGCGGGGCGGCCTGGCCGGTTCCCAACATGGGCGCGTCCAATGAGGGGAGTCGGCGACCGCGCGTTGCGCGAGCACAGGAGACCATAAGGCCGTCCGTCCTCTCACTCTTGCATCTCCATCTTTCCCCCTCGTACAATGGGCTCCTCCAAGCTAACCCCTTGGCATTCTGACTGTTTCGGAGTGCCGGACCGATACAGGAGCCGCCTTCATGCGCATCGAGTATACGAAGGGTGAACGGGCCTCCAAAGAGCTGATCCTCCTCAATCGTCAAAATTTCGAATCCGCCGCCGGCCGGAAGATGAAGGTCATGCTGATCTTTCCGCCGGATTGGTTTCCCTCCGAACCCTATCTGAGCCTTCCTTCCCTCACCGCCGTGCTTCGCCAGGCCGGGCATACGGTCCTTCAAAAAGACATCAACCTTGAGATGTGGGATTGGTACTTCAGCGAAGACTTTCTGAGGAAGGTCCTGCGTCGGGTGCCGCAGCAGCTCGACCGATTGCGTAAGCTGGCAAAGAAGCGGGAACTCGAAGAATGGGAGCAGGATCTCCAGCTCACGCTCTGCGACCTGACGCGCCAGCGGATCGACGACTTGATTAAGAAGGCGGCGAAGGCGAAGGCGATTGTTCGCGGCGAAGTCTTTTATGAAATCGATCAGTTAGAGTGGGCCATTCATGTATTTCGTGAGGTTACGTCCGTCATCTCGATGGTCTATGCGCCGGCGCGGATCTGCATGCCGCCGATGGAGACGGACCTCTCGTATAAAGTGTTCGTGTCACATGAAGTCATGGACGCGGTGAACGATACCCAGGTGAACATCTACCGCGATGTGTTCGACCATCTGGTAAAGCCGGCGATCGAGGCGGAGCGGCCGGACGTGGTCGGCATTTCGATCGTCTTGCAGCAGCAGATGTTTTCCTCCATGACCTTCTGCGCCCTCATCAAGCAGCACTTTCCCAACATTCATGTGACCATCGGCGGGAATACGGTGACGAGGTTGCGGGATGTGCTTTCCGAGTCGCCGTTGTTTCAATACTTCGACAGCGCCGTGGTCTATGAAGGGGAGACGGCGTTCGTGCAGCTGGTGTCGGCGGTGGGGGCAAAGCGGAGCCTGGCCGATGTGCCGAACACCATCTATAAGGACGCGACCGGAGTACATGTCTCAACGACGAGTTTTGCTGAAGACATGCACGCGCTGCCGCCGCCGGATTTCGACGGGTTGCCGCTGGAGAAATATTTCGTTCCCACCAAGATCCTGCCATACTTGGCAACGCGCGGCTGTTATTGGGGCCGCTGCGAGTTCTGCGATCACGGGGAAGGTTACACGGCGGGTTACCGGAGCAAGAAGATCCAGGACATTCTAGGCGAGATTACCCATCTGCGCGACAAGTACGGCGCAAAGCATTTTCACTTCACCGATGAGTCCTATCCGCCCGCCTTGTTCCGCAAGCTGACGCGTGGGCTGATCGACAGTCAGATGGGTATCGCCTGGACGACCCACATGCGATTCGAGAAGAGTTTGCTGGAGGGTCAAGTGTGGCGGGATGCGAAGGACTCGGGCTGTAAGTATCTCCACTTCGGCTACGAGTCGGGGAACGAGCGAGTGCTCAAGTTGATGGACAAGGCGACGACGACGGAGATCATGACGCAGCATTTGAAGTACACCGCCGAAGCCGGGATCTGGAACCACTGCATGGGCTTCTTCGGGTTTCCCGGCGAGACGCGGGAGGAAGCCTGGTCGTCGGTGGAGTTCCTGGAGCAGAACAAGGCCCATGTGCATTCGCTGGGGTTCGGGACCTTCGATCTCGGGCGGCACAACCCAGTGGCGAAACATCCGGAGAAATTCGGCGTGACCGCCTACAAGAATCCCGAGTGGGACTTGGCGCTCGACTATTACTTTACGGTGAAGCAGGGGTTGAGCATCGAGGAGGCCGAGCGGGTGTTTGAGGAATTCGAGCGGAACCACCATCCCGGCTGGGACCTGCGTTTGTTTATCCGCGAATATATTTTTCTGTACATTGCGCGCTTCGGATTGCAGAAGCTGCCGGATCTACAGTATCGGTCGGCGAAAATCGCCGGGGCCTCGCCCTCGCTCGCGGGGAAAATGTAGGCGCGTGAGACGTGAAACGTGAAAGGCAATTTTGTGACACGAACTAGGTCAAACCCAACGCGTAACATGCGCGATACGAGCCACTCGGCGGGTAGTAGCCTCGGACCTTTCACATCTTGCGTCTCACGGTTCACGAAAGGTCCTTATGAGCAGTAACGGTCTCGTCCAAATCGACGGCTTGAGTCCGATCAAGAAAGAGAATCGGAAGTCAGCCAAGGTCATGTTGCTGTTTCCACCCGAGTGGGTGCCGACCGCGCCGTATCTCGCCTTGCCCTCACTGACCGCCGTGCTGCGAGAAGCGGGGCATACCGTGGTGCAGCGCGACATCAACATCGAGATGTACGACCACTTCTTCAGCATGGAATTTTTGATCTGGGTCAAGGGCCGCCTCGGCATGCATCTCAAGCCGCTCCAGGACAAGGAAAAGGCCGGCACGTTGACGGAAGTGGAAGCCCATCAGAAAGCCGTGCTGGAGCAAGCCTACGCGGTGGACGTGTTCGATCTCGCGGAACGGGCCGAGGATGCCAAGCTGGTCGTGCGCGGGGAACGCTTCTACGATGCCGAAAAGCTGGAGCGCGCGCTCAACACGTTTCGCGAAGCGATGCAGTACATTTCCGCCGCTTACTATCCGGCCTCGCTGGTGTTTTACCCCATGGAAAGCAATCTGGGGTATCGCCCCGGCGTGTCGAAAGAGGTGTTCGCCTGCCTCGACGACGAACGGGTGAACGTCTACCGCGATATCTGCAATCAGTTGGTGCTGCCGAGTGTGAGCAAGGAGAAGCCGGCGGTGATCGGGATCTCCATCGGCACGCAAATGCAGCTGATGGCGGGCCTCACCTTCTGCAAGATGATCAAGGAAAGTTTTCCGGAGATTCGCGTCGTGGTGGGCGGCAATGTCGTGACGCGGCTGCAGGAAGAATGGGCGCACCATGAGCGGTTTTTTACTGAAGTCTTCGACGCGGCCATTTTATACGAGGGCGAGCATGCGCTGCTCTGGTACCTGGAGGCGGTGAACGGGCAACGGGCCTTCGAGTCGGTGCCCAACCTCATGTATTTTGCGTCCGGTGCCGTGCAGCAGAGCAAGGAGGTCTATACGGAGAAAACAGCGGCGCTGCCGCTGCCGGATTTCGACGGCTTGCCGCTGGATCACTATTTCGTCCCTGAGCGCATCATTCCCTATCTGGCCACTCGCGGCTGCTATTGGGGCCGGTGCACGTTCTGCGATCATGGACAGGGGTATTTCGATCAATACCGCGGGATGACGGCGCAGCATGTGGTGGAGCAGGTCACGGCGTTGCGAGACAAATACAATTGCCGGCATTTTCTGTTTTCGGACGAATCTTATCCGCCTGCGCTCTTCAAGAAGGTCTCGCAGCTGCTGGTGGATCGGAACGTCGGCATCAAGTGGACGACCCTGATCCGGTTCGAGGAGACGCTCCAGGACCAGGCCATCTGGGACCTCGCGGCGAAGGCCGGTTGCTGCACGCTCTATTATGGAATGGAGTCGGCGAACGAGCGCGTGCTGAACCTCATGGATAAACATGCGCGCAAAAGCGTCATTCAGAACAATCTGTATCAGGCGGCCAAGGCCGGGATCTGGAATCATGTGATGGCGTTTTACGGCTTCCCCGGTGAGACGCGCGAAGAAGCCTTGGAGACCCGGCAGTTCGTCATCGACAATCAGCCGATGATCCATTCGGTCGAGCTGTTTTATTTCGTGGCCTACCGGCATACGCCGATGGTGCGCAATCCGGACAAGTTCGGTATCACGATCCATAAGCAGGAGGAGTATGACCTGCCGCTGGATTACTACTACACGCTGAACGAACCGGTGGGCATTTCCTGTCTCGATGCGATGCAGCTCTGTGAAGAGTTCTATAGGAATGACTTTCAGCCCTGGGCCGTGCGGGTGAACAGCCGCGAGCACGTCTTCCTCTACATCTCCAAGTTCGGCACGAACAAGCTGCCACAGATTTACGCCGCGACGAAAGACGGCGCGGCAGCGGAAGGGGTGTCGGGATTGGTGACGTGGCCGATGGCCGTGGCTGAAGGGGCGGGGGAGAAGGACGGGGAGACGACGTTGTCGAGGGTGGTCTCCCACGGGGTTGAGTAACCGGATGCTGAAAACGACCTCTCGCGTCGTTCTCAGCTCGTCACAATCCTCAACGTACCCTTGAGGGTACGCCTCCGGTTTTCACTGGGCTACGACATAGCGAGACGCCGTTTTGAGCATCCGCAGTTAGCGCGTGAAGCCTATCTCGGGAGATACGAACGGCGGGAGACGAGCGACGGTTTTCTCAGGGACGTCTCATGAGAGATGGTGGTTATCGTCGGGAGCGACTAACGAAGCGAGTAGGGCGTACGAAGCTTCGACGAGGCGGGTCATCTCTTCGGCTTTCTTGTAGGCCTGCATGTATTTCTTGGGGTTGTTGGTCAGGTTGGCGAAGCGGCGCGGCGTCCAGGTGTGGAGCAGGGCGTCGCGCTGCTGATTGAGTTGTTCGCGGGTATAGGGCTGCGAGAGTGCGAAGAGTTCCAGGGCCTGCTTGAGGCGGTTGTCGGTCATGGCAGGAAGTTTCCCGGTTCGATTGTGACGTTGTCAATGTAGCAGGTGTTGCCCCGGCGGCGACAGGTAAGGTATTTCACCCGTGGCCACGGCCCTCCCGATTTTTCAGCCCACCCCGATCTTCAAGGATCGCACCGACTATCGGCAGGTTCTCATCAGAGAGATGGACGCGGGGAAAATTCCCCTGAGTCTGGGCCGGGACTGCCCGGTCAAATGCGAGTTCTGCTACGAACTCGACCATTCCTATCGCGAAACGCTTGATCCGCCGAAAACCAGTGATGATGACTGGAAGTTCATCCTCGACTACATCAGCAAGAAACCCACCGATCCCACGCAGTTCTGGTGCCTCGGCGGCAACGAGTTCATGGAATGGACCGATCTGTTCTTGCATCCCAAGGCGATGGAGTGGGTCGAGGATTTTCTCAAGTACACCGATAAGAGCATTCAGTTCTTTACCGTCGGGTTTGTGCATGTTCCGAAGATCCACCAATTGGTGGCGCGATATCCCGGCCGGATTAACTTTGAACTGTCGGTCATTACGCTGAGTGACTACCGGCAACGGTTGATGCCGCATGCGCCGTCCGTCAAACATCTCATGAAAGTTCTGGACGGACCGGCCGTGTCCTCCGCCAATTTCTACGCGTTCGATAAGGACACGATGTCGAAAGACGCCATGGCGATTTCGGCAATCAACCAGCAATGTGTGCTCTGGATGGGGACGCTCACGCCGGTGCGAGGCCTCAAGGAGGAGACGGCTGAAGTGATGCGGCAGGGGCGAACATTCCTGCCGGAAGAGGCGACCCGCGTGTATGAAGCGGGCCTGCCGAATCTGCAGACCATTCATACGGAATCCTACACCACCGCGTTTTTGAGCCGGCGCCGCATCGTCAGTCTGTTTGATTCGCTGGAGTTGGAGAAGAAGGACACGGTCGTCATGGCGGGGAGTGTGCATAAAATCCTGACCATGTTCCGAAAGAACCGCGCCCGGTTTTTGTATGTGCCCAACGCGTTGCTCAGCGGCGATTCCGACTGCACGGTGCTCCTGACCTTCGACGATATCGCGCGGCGGCTGACGAAAGAGAAAGCCATCCACGTGCCGAAATGCATCATGCAGTCTGGGCGGGGACCCGATACGGACATCACTGGAGTGAGCCTGGAGCAGTTCACCAAAAAGACCGGTGTACGGGTAAAGGTGTTGCATAAGATCGATACCCGATTCGCCAACCAGCAATTATACCGCCATGGCTCGTTGCAGAACTATGTCGAGCAATACCTCAACAATCCGCTGAGGGAGGCGTATGAGGCCATTCCCCGGCCCGTCTAGTCGGCTCGTGAAAACGACCTCCAACTTTGTTCTCGGCTCGCCGAAATCCTCAACGTACCCCTAAGGGTACGCCTGCGGTTTTGGCTGGCCTGCGGCCTCGTTGGATGCCGTTTTGACGAGCCGGCGGGAATCGAAACTGATTGCTGAAAACGGCATCTGCCGGCGTTCTCGGTCGGGTGTCTCCCTGCCACTCAAGGAGTGTAAGAGGTGCCACGGAAGGGGTTTATCCGTTCGCCAAGAATATCTGAGTGGCGAACGGGCCAAACAAGGTTGGTATGTACCTCCTCAGTCGCCCCGCTCGCTGCGGCCTAGGTAAATACCGTTTTGACGGGCCTGTGACAGTGAATCACAGATTATGTAATGTCGTCGCCCATCCTGCGCACTGCTCAGTCGCGCGTTGACAAGTGAACATTTCAAATTCCTGCCGCTGACCTGCTTAGCACTGTCGCCCCCTTGCAAAAAATACTGACTCGGGGCAACATGCCGCCAGCATTTTGTTGAGGAGTGTATGCCCGGGCAGAGGCGATTGCAGTTTTATCAGGCCGACGTGTTTACCGACGACCCCTTCGGCGGGAATCCTGTCGCGGTGTTTCCCGATGCGGACGGACTGACTGATGTCGAATTGCAGCAGATCGCCCGCGAGATGAATCTCTCCGAAACCGTGTTTGTGTTTCCCCCGACCGACCAGGCGGCCGTCGTGAAGATGCGCATTTTCACGCCGACGCAGGAAATCCCTTTTGCCGGACATCCGGTTATCGGCACCTTTTTCGTGCTGGGCAGCTTGGACCGCCTCGCGCTCCGGGAGCCGGTTACCCGGGTATTGCAGGAATGTAATCTCGGCCTATTTCCCGTCGATATCCATTCCCATGACGGAATGATCGAACGGGTGGTCATGGCGCAACCGAGCCCGCAGTTTCTGGATGTCATCGACGAACCGGAAGCACTTTTTGCCATCGCCCGCTCGTTGGGAATTACCAAGGCTGCGATCACCGAGAGCCGTTTTCCGGTGCAGGTAGTGTCCACGGGGCTTCCGGTTATCATCGTGCCGGTGCGGACCCTCACGGCGGTGCGGTCGATCGTTCCCGATGTGGCGGCTATCGCCGAGTTGTCTCAGCAGTATGGCGCGAACGGGATGATGGTGTTCAGCACGATGACGGTCGAACAGTCCTCTACCGTGCATACGCGTATGTTCGCCCCGTTGATCGGCATTGTGGAGGACCCTGCCACCGGAAGCGCCAGCGGCGCGTTGGGCGCCTACCTCGTGCAGCATGGGGTCGTGGATATCAGGCCGGAGACCGAGATCACCGCCGAGCAGGGGTACGAAATCGATCGCCCGTCACGCATTCTGATCCAGGTCAATTCCGACGACGATGCGATCCAGGGGGTGATGGTCGGAGGGCAGGCCGTGATGGTGGTGGAGGGGACGCTCACCTTCTAGCAAGATGATGAAAGCCCCATCTCACTGCGTTCTCAGTTACCCGCCTCCCTGCGACGTACCACAAGGGTACGACTCGGTCGCCGGGCTCCCTGCGGCCTTGTCAGATGGGGCTTTGATCATCTTGCGAGAAAGCTGTATCTAGCTACCATCCGGGAAAGGGTGCATTGAGGCGGAAACGCAATATAGCCGCGAATCGCGAGTGAGGAGTGACATGAACGCTGTTGTGTTCCACGAGCATGGCGGGCCGGGGAAGCTGCAGTACCAGGAGATGCCGATGCCGACGATCGGCGTCGACGAAGTACTCGTGCGGGTGAAGGCCTGCGCGTTGAATCACCTGGACATTTGGATTCGGCAGGGGAGTCCCGCCTATCCAATGCCGCTGCCGCACATCCTCGGGTCGGACGTGGCCGGTATCGTGCAGCAGATCGGCTCGCACGTGGAAGGGGTGGCGGAAGGGGAGCGTGTCTACCTGTCCCCCGGCGTCGGTTGCGGCAAGTGCGAGCAGTGTGTGGCTGGTCGCGACAATATGTGCCGGTCGTACGGGTTGATCGGAGCCATGTGCCATGGCGGGTATGCGGAGTATGTGAAGGTTCCGGCGAAGAATGTGCACCCGATACCGGGCGCGTTGAGCTTCGAGCAGGCCGCGGCCTTTCCTTTGGTCTCTGTCACGGCCTGGCACATGTTGTTCGGATTGGCCGACCTGCGAACGGGCGAGGAGGTGTTGATCATGGGCGCGGGCAGTGGGGTGGGGCATATGGCGATTCAGATGGCCAAACTGGCCGGCGCTCGTGTGTTGACCTCGGTGGGCAGCGATGACAAAATCGCCAAAGCCAAGGCGCTGGGCGCAGACGAAGTCATCAATCACAGCCGCGAGCAGGTGAACCAGCGCGTGCGCGAATTGACGCAGCGCCGCGGGGTGGATGTGGTGATCGAGCATATCGGCCCGGAGATGTGGACGCAGTGTATCGATTCGTTGGCCAAAGGCGGGCGCTTGATCACCTGCGGGGCGACGACGGGGGCGGAGGTCAAACTGGACTTGCGGTATGTGTACTCGCGGCAGCTCACGATCAAGGGGTCGTATATGGGGTCCCAGAGCGAACTGCTCAAGGCCGCGCAGTTGGTCGGGCAAGGCAAGTTGCGGCCGGTGATCGACCGGACGTTTCCTTTGGCCGAAGCAAAAGGGGCGCAAGAATATCTTTTGAATCGCAAGTTTTTTGGTAAGATCGTGCTGACCGTTTCGTAATCGGCTTCATTATAGGCTCTCTTGTCCCAACGGGCAGAAAGGTATGTGACATGGCGACTGTTGCGCAAATCATGAACAAGAAACCTCAAAGCATCGGTCCGACGACCTCCATTCGCGGAGCGGCGAAGAAGATGCGCGCGTTGCGGGTCGGTTCCCTGCTGATCAAGAAGGGAAAGAATCACGTCGGCATCGTGACCGATACGGATTTGGTCCGGAAGGGGTTGGCCACCAATCAGGACGTGGGCAAACTTACGGTGGAGAAGGTCATGACCTCTCCACTCTGTACCATCGAGAGCAATCAGGCGGTCGATGAGGCGCAAGATATGATGGGCGATCTCGGCGTGCGCCATCTGGCGGTGACGAAGGGCGGGTCGATCGTCGGCGTCGTGTCGGTCCGTGATCTGTTGATGCACTACAAGCGCTACGCGCAATCGAGACTCGCCGATAAGCAGACGTACTCCGAACCAAAAATCTCGCAAGATTAGGCGGATGTTGAACATGGCCTCTAGCAGCGTTCTCGGCTCATCACAATCCTGAACGTACCACGGCCGGGTACGCCTCCGGTTTTGCTTCGCCTGCGGCCTTGCTGGACGGCCATGTTGAACATCCTTCACCGGGCGGATGCTGAAAACGGCCGCCAACGTCGTTCTCGGTCGCACGTCTCCCTGCAACGTATAAGTGGCAAAACGGGACTACTGGAGGGTTTATCCGTTCGCCGAGAATATCTATCTCGGCGAATGGGTCAAACCAAGTGTGGTATGTACCTCCTCAGTCGCCGTGTTTCCTGCGACCTCGTTGGAGAACCGTTTTGAGCACCCTAATCCTGTGCCTTACCCGCTCCACCTCAGGAGTCAGGGGCAAGATTCCCGCTTTACGAATGACGCTTCGCGCTTACTTCGTGAGTTCTTTGACGAGGTGGCCGAGTTCGGGAAGGATGAGTTTTTCCATGGCCAGGCGCACGGCGTTTTCTGAGCCTGGTGTGGAGAAGAGGATGCGGCCCTTAATGATGCCGGCGGTGGCCCGGCTCATGATGGCCGGTGAGCCGATGTCTTGATAGGTCAGGTACCGGAACACTTCGCCGAATCCGTCCAGCCGCTTTTCCAGCATCGCATCCACTGCTTCAAATGTGGAGTCCCGCCGCGAGATGCCCGTTCCGCCGTTGATGATGATGGCTTGTACCGACTCATCGGCAATACCTTCGGTGATTCGCGCCTTGATCTGAGCCGGTTCGTCCTTGACGAGATGGTAGGCGGCAATCTTGTGACCCTTTTCCGTGAGCAGCTTCTGAATCAATTGACCGCTGGTATCGGTGTCGGGCGTGCGGGTATCGCTGCAAGTGATGACCATGCATCCGATGGAGCGGGGAACGTGGTGTTTGTGTTCTTTGTGGCTTGGGGTTGACATGGCAATCGGATGCTGAAAATGCCTTCCAGCATCGTTCTCAGCTCCTCACATTCCTCACCGTACCCCTGAGGGTACGCCTCCGGGTGTGAGTCGCCTGCGGCCTTGCTGGAAAGGCATTTTGATCATCCGCAAAGAAAAAGATGATTCTGAGTTACTTCCAGATGCTATCCGGATTCAACTTTTCGGCCGGTTTGCCGCCCTTGATGTGCTCATCGAGGATGGTGGCGACATCGGCTTCCGTGACCTTGGAATACCAGGTGCCTTCGGGATAGACCACGACGGTCGGTCCCTGCTCGCAAGGGCCTAGGCAGGAGGATCCGGTGACGAGCACTTCGCCCGGCATGATGCCGCGTTGCATCAAACCCATGTTGAACGTCATGAGCAGTTGCGCAGAGCCCTGGCCGCCGCAGGACGGTTTCGGGTGGCCCGGCGGTCGGGCGTTGGTGCAGACAAGAATATGATGTTTTGGCTTCGGCATTGTGACCTCAATGAATGTATGGGGTAAGTGACGACGTAGGCTGTTCGTCAGGCTGGTTTATATGCTTTCCACTGCTCGCTGCATTCCTCGGGCAACTTCCACTGTTTGATGCCCTTCAACACCCAGTCGATGTAATGCTCCTTCGGCTTGAATTTGCCGATGGGATTCGCCGCATGGGTGGTGACCAATAACTTTTCGCCCTCTTCGGTGATCACCGTCACCGGCAGGTGGCGGTACGCGCCTTGGGGCACATCGTCTTCGAACTCGTCGAGGATCTTGAGATCTTCGTCGGTGATTTCAAAGACGCCTCCCCAGACTTTTTCTCCCGGCGATGGCACGACGCTCGCCAGGCCGCAGCGCCACTGCGTCGACCAGCGGCAGAACTGCACGCTGTGGTCGGGGAGGTACGCCGTGAAGAGAAACTTATGTTCCGGGGCGCGACGCTTGAGTTGAGACGGGTTCAAATTGTCCGCGTAAAAGAAGAACTTCATTGAACGGTGAGGCTCCCATAATGTCTCGTAGGTTGACCGGTACTTGTACCATAGCGTTGCGCGGCCTTGTCAAGCGCGGCAACTCCGCTTCGTGGTCGGCTGCATGTTCAGGCTTGTCCGTTCCTGGATTGACAGTGAAATCGCGCGCCACATATATATAGTGATAAATTATATCGTCGTGCACCGACTTCCGTCGTGACACATTATGAGTAAAGTCATCCATTACGCGGTGTTGCTGCTTCTGCTGGTCGTCGTCCTCGTCTACTGGTGGATGAAGCCTCCCAGCCTCAATCCTATTACCGATCCACGAGAGGCCGAGGCCCTTGCGCTGGTGCAGACCCACCGGGCAGCC